>Ga0065711_1000822_pt1 | contig 54424 bp, 21 predicted proteins | sample Hoacrofraction12_FD_59098 | JGI IMG/M metagenome (GOLD analysis project Ga0065711, IMG submission 59098) | Hoatzin crop microbial communities from Cojedes, Venezuela - Epithelial fraction 12 v2 (version 2) | ecosystem: Host-associated > Birds > Digestive system > Esophagus > Crop | place...
AGGTGGTTCAGCCTCTACGGGGGGGAGAGTGGGGGGTGGGTGGGTGTGTCTGTGTGTGTCCTGCCCCCCCCTCTGCAATGTACGATGGACAGGAAGGCCTCAGGCTTCAAGATGGTAGTTCCTCCCACTTACACCGATGTTCTACCTAAAGCAGATGATGAGAAAGGACAGGGTAAAGTGACAAAGAAAGCAAAGTGTTTTCTAAACATCACTTTCTAAAATCAAGAAAGAAGAGCAGAAAAAGAGCTTTTTGGTTCTGTTCTGACTTGGGCATAGAAACTTAGCAGAGGTTTCCTCTGTGGCTCCTTGCAACAACACTGATTGTCAGAGAGCAGGCAACAGAAACTACTTTTGTGAAATCAAGGTAGGTGCAGAAGTTAGGTGATCTAGAACTGCATCAGACTGGTCATGGATATCCATAAAGCCAATCAGAGCCCAGATAATATTACCAGCTATCTTCAAGGCTGCCTGTCTACAATGTAGTTGGCCAGAACCACTAGGAAAAGCTTTATTGATTGCTTGACAGTCCACACTGGGATGTGTATTATGGTGTTTGCATTGCTACCATTAAACAGATCAAGGTAGGTCTGTGCTGCACTATAACCACAACTTTTACCGCAACACATGTAGCAAAAGGCCTCTTGGCTGAATTATTTTGTCAAGACAGAAGACAAAGTCTTGTGGTTTCTGTTGTACGGAAAACCTCAAAGGTTGGTCAAATGAGAAAGGAGAAACATAAAGCAAATGAGTAATGAAATCAAACCAAAAGCTGAAAAGAAAATAAGGCGTAGATATACAACGTCAGAGTTTTAGTAAGTTACTCAAAACAGTAGCAAAATCTGAGTCAAAGAACTGGAGGTAGCACGACCTATGTGGTATTGCAAACTACAGTGCCCTTCTGGCATCCAAAATTATGCCATCTATGTTCTTTTCTCCCTTCATGTGGGAAAAACACATGTGAAATAATGTATACAATTATGTATACTACCATTTTAACATGGTTGAAAAGGCTGACGACTACCATATGCCTCTGCACAACTATAGTCCAGATCTCAGATTTTACCCAGATACACATAACTGCCATTTGGATGTGCAGATAGGCTAATCCTGCACATGCATACCACTGCTGCCATATAAAATGCATGCTGCGCTAAAGAGTGCCGAAAATGGGAGCTTAGCCCACAAGTGTTCTCAGAGTATGCCTAACACAAACTGATAGAATGGGGTTTCTTCCAAAAAGCAATTATGGCTGCCATTTTCTTTTAAAAAAAACAGGAGCCTCCCTTATTACGTTATAGCCTAGAGATTAAGTTACATGCATCCAAGAAGTGAGAGACTGAGCCTGAACTCTCTCTTATGCCAGAGGCAATGCAAATCTATGTTACTGGCAACAGAGAAGTTAGACTAAAAAAGATTACTTTGCAAAAGGGATGGTCATTTATTAAACCACTCTAACTTGATCAAATTCATCACATGCTCAATGTCCATCAATGAAATTGCAACAGCATGCTTACCAGTGTACTTAACAGAATGTGAATGTGTTTTACTGCTTCTGCACAATATAATTTCTCATTCTGTCCTCACACAGAGCTTTGAGTAAATAGTCAGCATTTTGGAAGACTGGGCTCAAAAATAAGAATCTAGGGAAAAACATGTCAGGAAAACGCTATTTATCCATAAATAATGTCAGCTAATTTTACAGCCGTTATTCTGTCCATAAGTAAGTACAGAAATGCAAAAATGTGCACTCATCTGTTTTATCAAACTTCCTTTTTAAGAAAATAAACCAAGAAAGAGTGTCCAAGGCTGAATATATTTTTAGTAAGACATCATTAATCTTCATAAAACCTATGCTGGAGCTAGCAGAAATGTCTTAGCTGTTTTCTCATGAACCAAGAAGACGTCTAGCCAGTCATTGCCAGTGGCCAGAACCAAAAGCAGGGAAGAAAATAAAGAGAGAGCATTAAATAGGAAAAGAGTAGGATGAAGCGGCCTTGAGACCTTTTGGTAGCAAAACAAAGAAACATTACACAACGTGATTTTAAACTCCACTAAAATCTGTGACAAAAAGCAGTGCCTCAAAGTCACTAGTATATTGATTGATGGATGATGAGAAGATGTACTTGGGAAGCACCACTCCTTATTGGGCTCATTTCTTCTACTCCTTGTTGGAAACCTACTAATATTTACATCAGGTACAGAATATTAGGCTAGACAGATCTTTTGTCTGATCAAACAGAATTTGTTTTGTGTTCTTTCAGAATAGTTTAGTTAATTTAGTTAAGGGAAGACATATAGATTAGTTTTGTCAGATAGAAGTTGTACGGTTGTCTATTGACAGGCAACGAAGTTTTTGTACTAGTGAAACTCAATAGCGCAAGGGGTTTATGTGAGAAATGTGAATGACGGTATACATGTGTGAAGTGATACCCAACTGGTCTTAACGACATTTTTTTTCAGATATGAATGACAATAGCAACAACTGAAAATTTAAGCAGACATATAATTCAAGTCAGATTACGGCAAATGAATGCTGAGGTTTTATGTCTAAACAGCATGAGTAGAACATCATGTTTGTAAGAGCCACCTGATATGGATTCTTTATCTGCTTTTTTCAGTCTTTCTTAAAGTTTTAGCTAAATCTCTCACAGGGAAGGAAGGAAGGAAGGAAGATTTCAGTGACTTAAGGTTTGGGTTGTGAGTTGTTTTTTTTTCCTCCCCCTGAAAATCATTAGAACTGATGAACCTCAAAAAAGTTGTGCCTAAAAGTGGTTCTAGTCTTGCCACAACCTGTTATTGCCAGGCAGAAGTAATCAAATAGTTACCAAGCTAAAAATAATAATAAAACACCCAAAAGCATATAAACAAGGAGACTGTTGGTATGAAAAAGAAATATTTTTGAATAATCAATACAACAATGTAAAAAATGATCTTATACAAGATATGAAACTATACTGATAACTCCTATCTTTATTAAAAAATATACTAATTAAGATGAGGTGAGAATGTTAGGCTACCCCCATGTCATTGTACTGTGTCCAAATGCTGCCTGCCTAGGAGCTGCGCTCTCTTTTAACCCATTCCCCAAATCCCGCATACTATTAAAAAGTTGCCTGTGATCCAGCACCAGGTAATATATCTCCTGCCTGCCTCTTAGCTCCCCAGAAGGGGACATCCTGAGACCTAGTTTCTGCGTGTTTGTCCACAGCCGTGGGGTACGGGCAGCGGGAGCTCCGCGGCTCAGCGCAGGGCCGGGTGCTGGACAGTTCCCCAGCTCCGATGGCGCCGTCAGGAGAAGAGCTGTGACGTCAGTGAACCGGAGGGGCCAGCCATTTTTGCCATTTCACCTTTTGTATGCATTCTATTCTAAATAATGCATAAATACTGTTCTATTCTTTGCCTTATTGAAAAAAAACAAACACACCCACTTGATCTCTATCGACTTTTGTAGGACAGGAGGGAAGCACTGCATCTCAGCGATCAGCCTGCCAATGTGAATGAAGTGCACTATCTACAGACAACATCTATACCTTTTTTCATGCTTATTTTTGGTAAAAATTACTATTTTCATGTGCAAGCAAGGTATGATCTCTATCTCTGCTACTTGATAGTTTTCTGAGCTCACTGCAAGCAAACAAAAATTTGCTATATAATTTCTCAAACAGCAAAGATCTTAACTCTGAACTTACAGGAGAGTCTAAAATTACTGACAGTTGTGACTGAATGATATATATATATTTCAATGCTTTTCAAATTTAAATTGATGTGTAGTCCTGAAACAGTCCTATAAGTTGAATGACAGATTGGAGACATGGAATTGACTGTAAAATCAACATTTCAGTGCAGTTCCAATAAATGTTAACACGAATACTTTTTGAAAGGTGCACATTCATATATATATACGTTCACAGAGAAATTATATATAGGCTTTTTAAAGATGCCATTGTATATTTCAAATATCTATGACAAAACTACCAACTGATGAAGACTACTTTTACATGCTCTGTAATTAAATACAATACCTAAATGCTTATGTATAGATATCCACATAGAAAGAGACAGAGATACAAATGGATTTTCTAATCTTTCTGTCCATATAAAGTTAGAGACCGACAGTTATATCGGAATATTTAAAAGAAAGTCAGAGTCAAAAATGCAGTATTCCAGCACCATGCTATTTGACTTGCCAGTATATAGGTAAACGAAAAACAGTGCAAGCAGATTTCTACAGACATTCCTCTGAAATCCTTTTTCTGAAGCCTAGGCTGTAGCTTTCCTAATTTGTTTACTAAAATGTTATGTCTAAGATTTAAAATTATCTTTGCTACTCTTCTGCTTTGTCTCTTCACTTATGAAGGTTACTTTTACATATTTTTATCCCGAGGAATGCTTGTTATAATCTATTGGCATATACTTCAAACTAAATGTTATATGACCTAACTGTTTGTTTTCTGAACTTTTATAAGGAAGAGGACAAATATCCATCATGACGAATGCAAAGCACTCCCTCACAAGACCAAAGCAACAGTGCATGAAATTGAACTCAAAAAGAGCCTCCATTCTGTGTGACTTCTTGGCTGACACAATTTAGATATTTATAGCTTTACGAATAGGCCACTGGAGAAGAACTTGAAGCTTTTTCTACCCAGGAAGGATTAATGAACATGTGCACCTGGTAATTACAGCACTCCATCTTTCTCAAAGCCCTCACATTGCCTTAATGGCAGAAACTGTAATGAAAAAACATTGAAAATATCAATCTGCAATTCTACAAGTCATTTAAATATTAAAATATATAATCTCTTTTCATACTTTCTATGAACTATGCTAATAGTGGTATGCAAAAAACCATACATAGATATTTTCTGCTTTATGTTGTTACCTGGCATGCCCTGTGGAAAATGTAAATCTCATCCGATATGAATTCAGGCTTTAACTTACTTTAGACTCAAATTAGAAAATGCATGGGAATGACTGTCAAATACTTCCTTAAGTAACAACAGGAAGAAATATCAGCCTGGAGTAACACATGCAATTCTAAGACGACATAAATTCCTCGAGAAAAGTTTGGTAGAAAATAAACATTTAAAGAGTTGGGAAAAAACATTCTGTAGTTTTTTTTTCTTTAAAAAGATTTTCAGAGGTATTGTCAGGTGGAAACTTTTTAAGACGTATGCATGCTACCACAAACGTTCGTCTAATATCCATACTACTAGAAATCTACAGGAGTGGAGGGGCCGCTTGTTTGTTAAAACCCTACCTAGATTAACTTGAAAACACTATGCACTTCTGATTGGATTTTGAGATTAAAAAATACTGAAAAAATACTAGGAAAATATTGCAAAGTGTAAAACACACTGCATCATTAAAGTGGTAAACATTCAAATAGTCTATGAGCATCAATATTAGAATTTTCTTGTGTTATTCTGACATTTCATATACCATTAACCTGACGCAGACAGATACATAAGTGGATGAAGCGGACCACCCAAAAACAGCATTACTAACACAGGTTATTTTAAGCAAAAAGCCTGAACTGCTTTACAAGTGAAATTAAAATTTAGAATACATTCTAGTGAAGCACTTACCTATTACAACATTTGAATGGAAAGTCAATTACAGCCTAAACGTACAGACATCCATATGGCTTTAAAAGTAGTCTTTTAAAGACATTAAAGTGCAGTATGAAATTTGAGCGTTAAAAAGGGCCTTTTATTGTTAAAACATACTGTTCCTTGGTGGAGTACAGAAAAAGAAAAGACTCCAATAGAGATAAGCGTGCATGAAATGCTCTCCCCAGAGCATTCAGCCAAACTGCCTGCAATAAGGGGACTTCAGAAAGCAGCAAGAGAGATGTTCAAAGCTCCTTGCAGCTTCGGGCTGCTGGCCTTTGCTGCTGGTTTTAATACAGTTAGGTTTAAGTTGGGAGCGGATAAATAATTGACAGCTGTATTTCCCGAAAGCCGTCACCACCACGCCGTTTGTCACAAGCTCTGAAGTAGTCGTTAGGATAACGCCTTAATCTCGGGCTCCCGATTTCCAGTACAAAAGCATCCCCTCCCACCTACTGCTCGCCGACTCCCGCATCAGAGCGGGAGGCAGAAGATGCAGCCCGCGCAGCACGGACACGCCACGCTCCCCCGCAGCGGCTTCCCCTCCCCAGCACGCCTGCTTTGCTTCCTTACCTTCCAAAGGCTGCCCAAAAGCCGCCCAGCTCCCGCAGACGGTTTCAGTGGCGGGCATCCAGCGGCGCATCGGCGCACGGCGCTGCCATCGCGGGTGCGGGGAGAGCGCTGCCGGGATGCCGAGCCGCGCGGCGCGGCAGCCAACTTTGTGCGGATCCGCGGCGCCCGCAAAAAGCTGGACCGAAATTCCGCTCGCTCGCGGATCGGATTCGGCGGCACGCACCGGCAGCCAGGGAGCCAGCGCGGATTTAAAAGGGAAAAGGGCGGGGGAGGGGGGAGAGAGAAGGAAAAATCCTGCCCGTGCTGGACAAGCCTCGCCTGTCAAATGCAAGCCGGTCTTCCCAACGCTCGCCAAGCGGCTCTCCTGTGGTGTTTGGGCTGCACGGTGTAGCGCGGGAGGCCGTCCGTTTCTCAGCTAATGTTTCGACATGGAATGTGTTAACCATTTGCATTACTAATATCTCATGGAACAACATGAACATTTCAGCCTTCATGTTATGTGAAGGAAATGCAGCATGTGAATAGAAAACGTCTGAGAACTAGTTAGACTTGAATTTTACTAATTTTCTGTGGATTATTTTTGTACTAGTTTAGATTCAATTCACTAAAAAAAGTTTCCTTTCTTCCGTGTTACATACAGATGTTGGTGTTCCCATAAAACAGTGTGGACTGCTTCACCTGCACTACTTGTGGAGTCCTTGTAGAAAATCTACCTATAACCCCAGTTCCTGGCTTCAGGCTTTTCATGCTACGTTCAGTCTAGAATGAATCGGAGAGGTCGCTGAGGCATTATTGGGCACATGACACCATGGTAAGGCTTTAGATATTCTTCAGCAGAACACTGTTTACACAATCCTCATGAATCTGTCTGAAATGGAACATTTTTGTCTGTGACAGCTGATGTTATACACATGATATGCAATATAAAGTTTCATTTATGTATGTAGTAAGATCGGCTTTTTTTCCTGCAAATTTGTCCCTAGCCGTTTTAAGAATCATGCTGAAGAATACATGCTTTATCATACATTCTTTCTCAAACTGTAACAGTGTACAAATTTATTTCCACTTGCTGACAATGAAAATACCGTTTTCTAGTGGCTCTACTGTTTGGCACTGGCACAGCAATTTGATGTTCAAAGCAGAATTAAAAGTGCCAGGAAGATAAGAGGCCAGATGTACCATAGAGGTGATGACCTCATTTGGCAAGAAATGCACTATGGATATAGAGCTTAAATAGTGCGGTTTATTTCAAGCAGTACCTATTTTTAGTGAGGTTGGGTGAGGAGGAATGCCTCTTATCACCTCCAAAGTCTTCGGCTCCATTAAAACAGGTAAGGCACATAGTGAAGAACAAGCAGGAAAAAAGAACCACCAAGGTAAAAGGAATGGCAGCTTTCACAACTATCTATCTATTCAGCATATTTTTTTTTCTTCACAAACATTTTATCTGTCTAAATGATAAGAAGTTCACATTCCAAATTTCATTGCCAATTATGAGGCGTTAAATTGGCCCATATAGGTTTTTTGGCTCCTATTGACCTCATCAAACAGCTGTGACTTCTAAGCAATCAGTCTCTAATGAGTTTAGAAACAATAAACAGAAGTTAAAATGCCAGATGTATTTCATTTATCTTTAAAAAAAATGAACGCTCTTAAGATGTACATCTTGAAAATTTTAAGTTTAATACGTACAAACTATTCTTTGGTTTTGCATTTTTTGCTAACGCATGGAGGAATCATCCTCTAGTGACTGAAAAGGAAAAACAATACTTATGCTCTGCCTCTGTCTTTTTAATATAGTCAGTGCCTTATCAGCACTCAAACACACTCCTGTGAGCAGCTCTGGAAAACTAGCTAGAATGCTCAAATACTTTAGCTCTCTTTCAGTCTTGTCTCATTTTATTGTCTTATAATGCAAACATCTGTACTGTGCTGAAAATTATATTGCAGATTTTAAAACCAGGTAAAATCTGTGCACCTAATGAAAGGAACATCTCAGAGAAATAGCTGAAATGCACACTGTAGCTATTAATTGTGCAAAAAAAAAATGCTATACACCCGTCACAAGTAAATATCTTTAAAGCTTACAGTATTGACAGAATATTTTTTCTTAAAGAAGCAGATTTTTGTCACTACTGGTTCATGTTAGTTAAGATTACCAAAATACTAACAAAAATGTTACTATATCAAATATTTAAGTATATTAACTGAAGGTTAGAATACAGGCTCATTGAAAGGGTTGTGAACAGAAGATAATTCTCAACTGCAAGCTCAGTGACTAAAGTATTTAGCATTTAAGGGCTGTCAGTCCATCATCTTTCCTGTGCACAAAACTCATTGAAAGCAAAACAGCCCAACGCTTTAAATTGTTTGTTTATGTTTGATGACTCTAAGTAAGCAGGAATCCAGATAACCTCTTGGCAAAGTATTCATTATGTAGCTGTTAGAGTAGGACAGTACTATTTCAGGAATCATATTGCACATACATTTCTTGGCTGGTCATGTACACTTAGCAGTCCATTTTGTGTGCTACACAGAAATACTGCATACACGTAATAAATATGCATTCGTAGTTCCTTCACATAATAAATACGCATTCGTAGTTCCTTTTGACTGTAGTGTACAAGGACAGAATGTAAAGCAACTTCCTTGCAAAAAGATTCACGCACTTATCCCAATTTTGGTTTATGCCATATCCTAAAATAGTTTTACTTTCATGCCTGACATCTTGCAGCCTTTCAGCAGAGGATAAAAGCTAACACATCCCCAGCTCCCCAATCAAACACAGTTCTTTAAGAAAGCCGGAACCAGACCCGGGGGAAAAAAAACAAAACAAAAAAAAACCAACAAAAAAAAAAACCACACCACAACCCACTAAAATGACCCTCTTGATTGCAGCTATCAGGGAGTTACACAGAGATAAAATGGTTTGTAAGTTATCTAAGCTTAAGTGAATGGAGAACAAATACTTTGACTTAGCAAATCAATAGGAAGTCAAGAGAGAGCCATGGCTGTGTTTGCCATGAGCTCTCCTACAACAGACAGGCAGCTGCATGTTTAAACAGATGTAGATAATCCACAGCAAATTCTAGATAATGTAGAAAACATCTCATTTGAATGTAAAAAAAAGCATACATCAGTGTAGAAGGTTCGTAGCAGAGAGCTTTGTGGCCAGCCAAACCCAGCAAGGGATTCCCCAGTGCTCTTGGATCATCGTTTATCATCACCTTATGGCTCTCTACAACTACCTGAAAGGAGGTTGTAGTGAGGTGGGTGTTGGTCTCTTCTCCCAGGTAACTAGCGACAGGACAAGAGGCACTAGCCTCAAGTTGCATCAGAGGAGGTTTACATTGGATATTAGGAAAAATTTCTTTCCTGAAAGAGTGGTCAGACATTGGAACAGGCTGCCCAGGGAGGTGGTTGAGTCACCATCCCTGGAGGCGTTCAAAAAATGTGTAGACGTGACACTTCAGGATGTGGTTGAGCAGGCATGGTGGTGTTGCGTTGATGGTTGGACTTCATGATCTTAGAGGTCTTTTCCAACCTTCATGATTCCATGATTCTATGATTTAGAATAACTCCATAATGAACATACAACCAATCTTGCCCTGATTACTGACACTTCTGTTTCTGACCATATTGGAGATTATATTTTGCATGTGAACACAAGTCTGTAGTGCGATTGGTAGCCAAAGGTGAGACAAATTCGGAACACTAGGAAAAAGAGTGGCTTAAGTTAGAGGCAGTAAATGTCGCTAAATGGGACTGCCAGATCTATCAGCTTTGAGAATTTTGATTACTGTCCTGTGACAGGTTTTGGTCAGACAGGTATTATAATAGGCGTGCAGAACAAAAAATAATTTCAGCAGCATTAAAAGGACTGTATCACAAAACCAGCATTAATTCTTTGCAAAAACAGCACAGAAGCAAAAGGCAGACAGAACGGGCACTTTATAGGTATTATATTCGTGTAGGTTATATGCAGGAGGTATTCAGACTTTACAGGTAAAGGAGGCATAGATGGGTGGACGATCTACAAAAGGCTCCTTTCCATTACTAATTCTCTATTCTTACTGCTAAAAACACTACCATCGTGGCTTTAGGGCACTCTTGTAATTACTCAACTTGGCCAAAGATTCTTGAAAACAGAAATTAGACAAAGGATGCAGTCACATCTGAAGCTGGCATAGTTTACAGGCTGCTGCTGTGGCACATAGCATGGAAGGAACTGCAATATTACCACTTAAAGTTGTAGGTCCATGATATTCTTTATCCTTTTAGAACTTAAATCCATGTTTCCTACTTCCCATGATGTGACAGGAATTCAGGTGTTAGCAAAGGCCTGGCTGCTGCAGTACACAAGCAAGTACTGCAAGTACTACAAGGACACAAGCAGGAATGAAAGATTAAGAGAAAAAGAATAAAAAGGATAACTTTCAGTTAGCTCTGAAAAAGTGAACAACCGTACACAGCAGTGGTTCTGTTCAGCATTGTATAAAACATGCATCCACAGGAGACAGTGATCCTCCCTCCCTCTCTCCCATGTGTGCCAAGCAAACTAAGGAGGCAAGCTCCCTTTTATTTGCTATTTTACAGACTGGTTATCTAGTGGGAAGTAGATATTTCCAGTTCCCAGCTACTAGGTAAGAACAGGTCTAGTTATAACCTGTTACAAGCTTTCCTGACAGCGCCTTTTTTATCTGAACCTCGAGCAGGAGGTGCTACAGAGGAGCAGGACTTGCTATGAAGTCCTGATGTACTTACCTCCACACTTAGTGTTTTCGTTCATTCTGAGTGTCTTTTGTGTGGAGGAAAGGCAACAGTCTCAACCTTAGGCTTTGAACATCCCCCTTCAGAGCTACACACAGTTCTACAAGCTGTATCAGATCATGCAGATGAGCTTAGACACTCACTGGATACCATAACAAAAAATATGTGCTTAAATTACATGGACTTGTGCTTTGTATCATTTGTCAAGCACTGTTCCATGGTTTCACTGGTTATGCTGTATGTCCCTAGGTTTGAAATCCTTGCATAACAGGTGAGATACTCAGCAGGTGGGCCTGGAGTTGAAATAAGGCCAAGGACTCAAAAACTCTCATGAGTGAACTTGCTTGTTAAGTCACTCGCTGAAAAGTGTATTTTGTTTCGCTGATTTCACTTTTCATTTTTCCTTCTAAATAGCAAAGGTTTTAAGTAAACTGAGTTTTGCTACTGTCAGGGAACATAGCTTAGATTACAGATGCCTATTTTTCTTAAAAGTTCTATTAAAAAGAGTACATTAAGTTATATTAGTATAACCTAACAACAGTAAGTTATTAGCAAAGTTTCTAAAGGGATAGATATGTAAGAAATTCCTTAATACACTGACAACACCGAAGTCTAACAAAGAAAGGAGTAGAAACTGCTCTTTCACTTACAACAGAAGATACTGCCTGTAACTGCTACAGCACCTGCTGTGCTATCAGCACAGTAGATCTTTCTGCCAATATACTGCCTGTTTCTTCTGATACAGCTGCTGTCCCCCGTCCTCAGTTCTCGGCACATGCACAGATGCATACTTCTAGATGCAATAGTGAGTTTATTTATCTCAAAATTTTGCTTTGACTAATCCATCTGAAATATAATGAACAGTCATATCACACAATGTTTCTTCTTTCCAGGCAAATTAATGAATTTGCCAGAAGCCTGTGTGTGGAGTACCAGAGATTGCAAAGGGCACAGGGGTGCTCTAGCCATGTTCTCTCTGTTAATGTCACCAATATTGATCACCTGCCTTATTGCCTGATCAAGTGACTGTTCACCTGACCAAAAGTTATTAGGGAGGCGGAGTTAACACAGAACTCTTATCTTGTAGGTCACATCATCACATCACAGTCAACTGGTCGGGAGTTGGCCACACAAGGACATCAGATACAAGACTTTATACATCAGTAATTTACCACAAGAATAATTGCTTTGTTCTTATCATCCAACAAGCAAAAAAGCTTCATACTTACTTTTCTCTTCAAATAATAATTTTCATTATTACAGGTGAGAGAAAAAATATCAATAATTGTTTTGCTGTTTAGTATTTTTAGACCAATTGCCATATATGTTGAAGAAAATAATGAAGTGCATTCTAGGAAAGTTGTCAGCTACATTAAACAGCCTGAATAGTTCTAGTAGCTCTAATATATAAATTTACATATATAATCTTACCGCTGAGAAGCACATTTTAAAACTAATATTTGATTTTGCTCCTTCTGCACATCTTGTGGTTCCATCCAAGATGAAATTTAGCATGAGAAATTGTTCTGTGATGAAATAGAGCATTACTCAAAGTGTGCACACCAGTTAGAAAGATGAAATTATTCTACTTCAAAGAAATGCATGTTCTATTTAGACTTGTATTTTATCAAACTGGGCTTGGATCTTAAATATTCATTTTGATTGTGTTATTTCACTGATTTATTCCCTCATTAATTCACTGCTATAGTAATGTGATCAACTTCAATGGATATATTTAAGCTGTTACATACATCTTATCTCTTTGTGCTGCACCAAATTCCTCCATCAAAATAGTTAATTAAGAAAGAAAATCAAATTTCTCTTAATCTCACACTAAAGTGTAATTTTCTCATTGAAAAAAATACAACTTAATTATGAAAATGAATCCATGAATTATATGAAGACACGTGGATAATATTAGAAATGAGTTTAGCAAATGAAAACTTGACACAGTATTCATGTTTGATTTAATACATCAAAAGTGAAGCAAGGGTGTGTCTAGAGCACTCACTGGTCATATAATCTGAGAGATATATTATACCCTAATAAAATGATATATATCAGTGTTGCTACTTAATGGTTTGTAAAGCCTATTTATTATTTGTATTCATTTTTGTGTCTCGGTTACAAAGGCAGTGTAGCACAAAAATGACTCGAGACGTCCAAATTTTTTCTCCTTCTCAACAAGACTTTTTTGCTGAGACCTAGGGTACAATCAGTTAGTCTGTTTTTCATGATTTTCAAAGAATGTAAAGAAGTTAAGTACTCTTATCTTAGTGGAACTGATGATCTTTTAGCCCCTTGCTTTCTCAGATGTCTTTGAAAATCCTATGTTCTTTCCCTGATTATCCATCTATTGAAAAAGAACATAAAATTTACTTATCTGGACTATCGAATATGAAAAATGTGCGCACATTGCTGAAAGATGAGGGGGAGGTGAATACAATCTTAGGAAACATGGGGTTAGATTCAGGAATAAGGCTGTGATAATTCAGCTGCCTCCTAGAAGAATGTAAGATTGTTTAAAAAAATCATCTGCTTTTTTTCACTAGCAAAAGTGGAGGAGACTATAAGGCTTTATCTTACAATAAATACAATGCCATTCAAATTACAGCCAATTAAGGCACTGAAGGCAAATTCTTCCTGTTTTGTTTTTTTTTTCCTGTTTTCTTCCTACTAGTTCTCTTCTGACTCAGTCACCAACAACAGCAACAAGACAATGAAAGCAGCTACAGAAACTCCACATTTTCAGGAGCAGAAAGTGCTATAAGGTTCTGTTTGTATCATACCTATGGCCAGTGTAATAAGCTGGAATGTTATAAGTGTAGGTCATCAGTGAAAAGTGGTATTTCATATCACAAAGAAAAAAAATTGTTACACAAAAGACAGCCCATACTTAGTAACTCCCATTCCTGTTCTCAGCTTTTTGGAATCTTTGCTACCTCCTTCTAATGAAATAGACATCAGTTACTGTTTTTTGGTGTGTTTTTTTCAAAAAATGAAATTGAGCAGGATTTTCTAGCAATTTATTAACAAAGTCATCTAATTGTTTTGTGATTGTATGCCTTTATTGTAAAAGCTTGGAATTGGTCTTGAAAAGATATATATATAAAAATAAATAAAATCATTGTGTATTGTGTTAGTATTATGAAGGTGAATAAAAATAGATAGCATCTCAATTGCATAAATTCATTGTTACAGGCTTGAACAGAAATCATAATAGGGATAGAATACTGCCACAGTTTGGCTAGATAATACAGCTGCAGATATCAGACAGTTTTATCCATCTTAGAAAAGCTACAGAGAAGTCATTGAGCATCTTCAAGGTCAAATGTAAACTTGACATCGTACCGCTTATACTGCAATGTCAGAAAATGATACATCACAGCTATAAATTTATTAGTGTAAATAAAACCTTATACAGTATTTGCATTTTGAAAGTAATATGGAAACATTAACTCCTTAATCCCCAAAATACTGTAGGAAGATTGTTAAGTACAATACAGTAGAACAGATCATGGAAATGAAAAAAGAAGAAACTTAAACTTCGCAGTTATAGAAGGAGCTTATATAAAAACTGAATTAGATTAAACATTTTCTATGTTTCTTATGTATATGCAGTCCATAATGACACACTGAAAAATTTTCATTAGATCAAAACAACAAAAGAAGAAACTGGATGCCTATATGAATTCCAAAGACCAAATACCTTGGGATCTGCTATTACTGAAAACATCTTCACTGTCTTTTACATGTAAAAGTAAAGTAACCAATGAAGACCATAAAATTAAATTTAAAATTGTCTGACAATTCAGCTGAAGATCTCTGTTTCATTAGACTGAGACATTGCCGTTTCCTACCTTTCCTAATGTCTTGGGCAGATATGTTTTTTTAATGAAAGCTAGTTAGGAAGTTCATCAAATAAAGGACATGAGTCACCCCAGAAAATACACTAAACTAGTGTCTTTCCCCCCAGTTTAAAAGACATAGCTATTTTCTTAATTCTGCCTTAGGTTCAACAGTAGAGGAGAGCTAGTCATATGGTATTCCAGATCTGTTTTACTCTAAATTTTCCAATGTCCTAGAAATGGGGTGTCTCCTATTCTCCTTTTGTCTTAGGTAAAACTAACACCAATGCATAAATACGTTGATTATCCTGCCCTAGGATCTTACTTTACACTACTTTTTGATATCAGCACTACACTACTGACAAGTCCTTATTTTACACCATCCACCTCCAATCTACCTTTGCCCAGGACACTAACTGCATACCTTTAAAACAATTACTTAACACCTTTGTTGCCCTAGCACAGTTTATTTCAAGATGAATTTTGAAGATAATTCAAAAGTGGAAAATATGACATTTATGGAAAATGTAGCAATGGGATTTACCTCATATCTAACTTCTCACATCTACAGCACAGATCTCCTACATAGTTCTCTGAACTCCATAGCCAACGGAGGTAAATAGATATGTCTGTGGTACAATGTGTCTCATGTTAATGTGGATATTTAAAATACATCAGATGAATTTTGTCTCAGGTGCATCTATTACTTTCCATTAGCCATAAATGCAGTTCAGAATGATCCTCTGTCTATACTACAGTCATGTAAAGTTAAGTGAGATGAATCTCACCTTATGGATCTATATTAAAAAGAATGAAAATACTTCTTTGCCTTCTGTACACCGGAATGGCTTTCTTCATTAATTTTTTTTTAAAGTTTCCCCATATAAATTTTTTAAATTTATGTAATTTTGGTTCAGAGCATTTTAGGAATAGAGTTTTTATGTTTTACTCTAACAACTGTATTTCTTGAATTTCAAGCACAATCTTTTCCCTGAATATAACTAAATTTGCTTATGTAAGACTTCCATGAGAGTTTTACCTTCTAGACAGTATGGTCTCTCCGAATTTCCCAGAAAATTTACCTGAAGTAAAAGTTAGTGGAGTTCATGACCTTAAAAAATTACCGAATGCCACAGTAATTTAGAAATTCACTTTCATATCTGCTTTGCAGTACATCTCAAAAGTCTGATTCAAAGAAAAATGGCTATCTTCAGTGGACTTCGACATCAGGCCTAGAGAAACTACAGCAGATGCCACAAAGTTCTATATTGTTTTATTTACAGAATAAATCAGTGGATCTGTGCATATACAGTGAACAAAGGATATATCTTTTACAATTTATGCTGTAACAAAATTGCTTAGAAAAATAAATTCAAATAAGTAAAAATCAATATTGAAATAACAAACAGCAATTCAAACACTAAATCAAGCAAATCTGACCTATATCAAATGTTAGATACTACATATCATGAAATGGCAATCAATGGCATCCATGAAAGCAACAATTTTAATACTGAATCCTTTCAGTACTACAAAGACCTTACAAAGTCAGAAGTCAGTAGTCATCTACTAAATGTCTGAAACTATAGAATACACAAAAAAGTTTTTAACAAAGTAAAAATTTGGTGGAAAAGACAAAACTGGGTTCATTTGGCAAAATTAAAGAACTTTTACACCTTCCCCAACAGCATCTAATGGGAAACGCATGTCTTTTATGCAATGTAGTCATAACTTACTAACTCTGCCTCAGTTAGATCAGAACTAGCTCCACACTACCAAAACTACCAAGCAGTAATTTTGATCACATTACCTGTATTCATTACTTATTTTTTATAATCACGACATACTTTAAATCTTAGTAGATTAATATTTTTAAAATCTGTCAGCTATTTTTATGATGAATGCACTATACAGTAACTAGCACTTAGCTCTACCATTTAATACATTTTTACAAGGAAAACTGTGAGTAATCTGAAGTCAAGTATGTATCATGTTAAGTCAAGCTTCTTTCTTTAGAGTATATATAAAACTCTCATTGTCCTAAGCATAAAGGATAAAGCTCTCTGACCTTAGTCCATCCAGTTAGCAGATCTATTTCACATTTGAAACATATAGAAGGTGTCAACCAGTAAATAGTACAGATCTCTAATCTGGACTGAAGCAGCTTTTTCAACTTTATTATGTGTTAAAAAACGCATCTCAAATGGATTTTTTTTCTCTTTTTTTTTCTTCCTTGTCAGGGTACCTCAGATTAGAAAAGTATAACCAGGTTTATAAAACTAGAGTATTTCTTACAGAACAGCAACAAAAAAGTGTGTTTCTGTCCTCAAGTTTGATTTGGATGAAACACTCACTAGGACTGACTCAGATCTGATTACTGGGAGGCCTATTCGTCTCAAGACTAAATACTATAAAAAGGATAATGTATGTAATAAATCAAGTTTCAGTGTCAGTTCCTGCTGCAGACAACGAAAACAAATGCTTTCAGAAAGCATTTAGTACTGGAATTTGCAAAGCAAAAAAAAAAAAAAAGGAAAATATGAAACACTTGTATGCTTCTTGCATACACTTTCCTTGAGCACGCTCATGTCTTTAAAGCATAGTCTTGAATACTGTGCTTTGATCATCTATTCCACCTCCAGTAAAGACCTCCTGCAGAAAACTTATGAATCACTCATTTAAATTGGATAGCTCTCACCAACCAGAAATAATAAAATGTATTTGCTGACTTCCTACCTAGGGTCTATGAGGAAAAAAAGAAAATCCAGCTTTAGCCATTCAATCTGAAGCTGGATTTAACAAGCATAGATCTATGTGAACTAAGGATATTTGAAGAGCCAAAGCTCAACTAGCTCCACCTAACAATTAGACATGGTACACATTTTCATTTCACTGAGCATTTGTCATTTAATGTCATAGGACTGTTCTGTAGGAGAACCATGGAAGGACCTTTCCAATCAACAGATGGGAAAAGAGCAATTTCCAACTGACAAGATTAAATTAAGAAAGAAGAATTCCTGGACACGAAACCACTTCTAATCCTTTTTCTGCCTTGTCATTCAAGTCTTTACAAAGCACTACCCACAGAAAGGGTAAGCAAACTGAAGGATGCAGTTTTGCATGTAACAGGAAAATCTGTCCCTCTCTGGGATTAGGTTGACCATGACTTACGTAATCAGTAAAAAAAAACAAAAAAAAAAAAAACCAAGGTAAAACCTGTTCTATAATAACACTGCTTTTCTAGAGGAGTGATACTGAAAAAAATGCTGTAGTTGTCAGTATAGTACCTATTCCCTGAACAAACTCTGAAAAAAAAAAAATCTATTTTCATTAGAAAAGTTAGAAAGTGTACAAATGGACCTTTTCTGTTCTGAGTTGATTAGAGTGAGAAGTAAAAATATAATCCAAGTTTATCGTTGAAGTTTTATACGCACACGTAGTTGTTGAAAACGTCTTAGACCATGTTGCTTTTTGCAGTCATAAAATTTGTTGGAGAGGAGGAAGTTAACACTTACAGTCACTGTATCATGGTCACAATCATCTTCTATAAATAGTCTTCAAAATGAGACCTTCTAAGTGGTAGCTGTCATTCTCACCATCAGCATCCCTGGCAATAGGTATCTATGTTTGCATTAAATCCAAGATGCTTCAGGAACTGTATTAATCTTGGCTTTTTTTTTGGCTTTCTAAATAGATATCTAATGATAAACAGTGGCCACAGGGGATAAGGGAATTTTCTTCTTTTTCTTAAGGTAAATAATTTACTACTTCTATCACTGCAGAGCTACCCTAGGAGTCCATAAGAGCAAATGACAATAAATAAGGCTGGGAAACAGAAAAAATGTAAAAAGAAAAAACATAATCATCCATCTGTTGAGCTTTAGAATTGACTGAGAAATGGAAATAACTGGAGAAGTTTCTACTATTAGCATTTCTGGCGGAAGTCCTTGTTTGCTGAGCCCTGATTATTTGAAACTAAAATACAAGAGATACAGACTGACCCAAAATTAATATTTCCTTTATAGGTGGCTGCTACGATTATTGCAAAAGAGTTCCTGAAACTTTTGCAAAGAACCCTAACGGTATCCTTTCCAATAATCCACGACTTATTTTCTTCAAAGCTTCAGGTAACTCCGTTGTGCCAGGACTGCAAAATAGCAGTCATGGTAGAAATAGATTTTTTCTAGGAGAATATGGAAAGATAAGATGAAAAGGGAAATCTGACAATGGACTTACTCTAATGTCTATTTCCAAAGAGATGTGTTTTGTTACCACGTCACTGGCACATTGCAAAATCATGTTTTTGCGTTTCCATTGAGTCGCACTTTTACGAAGCGCTAAGTTTTAAAATTACTTTTATTTTATGCCTCACCATAGTGTCAGCATTCCTGTATAACTAGCAAACCATTTTCAAAAAGATAAACAATAAATCTAACTTCCATAGATAAAGCACCCTATTTTTGTTTGAAACAAAATCTGAGTCCTACATTTTGTCTCATGAGATCTTCTTCATAGGCCATTTGTTTCTTAAATTGAAAGAGACTACATTTGCACTATTGACCATAATCCTAGTTTATGGAAGTACATGGATAAGTTGCAGGGAGAGATGACAGTTCATATTTTACTTTTGGTGCCTTGCTTGACACCATTTAAATACTTTCATGCCCAGTGGCAATACACAAGACCAAGTCTCTCAAAACTCTGGTCATCCGGTGAAGGATAGATTGTGGAGACCAGTTTCCTAGACGAATTTCTGCCAGATAGAAATGGTATGTCTTGACCACTCATTTATGAGTGGATATCCAGAAACCTTATAAAAGGCAGCCCAGGTAGAAGTTAAAAACAAAGTAAGAGTGCTAAGAGCCCATAGAGACTGCCTGTACATACAATCACATTAACACAGAACTCTGCTATAACCATCTTTTGGAATAATGAAGTAGAAGTGGTAGCAATGTATGACAACTAGCAGCCAAAGGTGGAGACAATATTTAGGCATGCTGACACATTGCAGCAACTGGAAATGACAGCCCAATAGTTTTGTTAGCTTTTGCATTTGGCAGGAGATTTTTCTGCCTGTAATATCTCATCTCAGTTAAATTAACATTCATGTCAACTTTGGGTTCTGCTATGGAATATGTGTGATTTAAAATAAAAACTGACTTTCCTAGAATTTCCCAGTTGTGGGAGACTTTACTTGTCACTTTCTTGATGTGGACTAAAAGTTCTGGGGATGCTACTGTTCTGCTACACGGAACAAAAGTGTGTACTTAGGCCCTTCCTCAAAGGTGCATTGTCCTATGTTTCAGAAATCAATTAGACATTCGTGTGCATGTTGAAATGTGCAAGAATTCTAGGAGAAAGTAAAATATTTAATCATAGCGTATTGTTATACTTTAAGAAACTATTTCCACATCATCACCTTTCTAAACTAATAGTTATCTCAGCCTTCATTTCTGGCCTCTTCCACCATATTTTCTGCATAGCTTGGCGTCATGTGATTTTGAGCCATATCAGTGTATGTCTCGCTTACGTGTCCTGTGTATCTTGCACAGCTTTTGCTTCCAATATAGCCTTGTAAACTTTCTTCAAAGAATGATTTATGCAAGGTATAAAAAGTGCTACATTCACATGTGAAAATTATACCACAATATTGTTCTCCCAGGAGCCATAAACATATCAGAGTCCAGTTTGTGCTATGAAAAAGAAATATGAACCTCACTGGGACTTTTAATCACAATATGCCAGCTCTGAATTGAAGATCCATTTTGTATCACGTCCCACTAGACTAACAAAAATCTGCTTGTTTACAGAAGTTAATTTAAAACTTTTAGCAGAATAAAAGGATACTGAACGTGTTGCCCAGCTTTCAGTCAAACTTGGTCTTATTCCAGACAAAAGCCAATGTGCATTGTTGTGCTGTATTTTCAAATTGATTGCTCAAAACCATAGTTACTATTAATTTTTTTTTTCTGTGTTCCAAGATTGTTAGGAAATATCCTTACAGAACTGGGAAATTCTGCACAGTCTTCTGTGGACCTAGAGGAAAGTATCAATTAAATTCTTCTGTGGTCTTACTTTTCTGTCAATGGCTTCAGCCTTAGATCTGCACTGGTAAGTTCACGTAATTGCAAAAGAAAAGCAGTGAAGCCACTAGCAACTTAATTCTTCAGCACTGATTTTATTTAAATGGAATACCATCCAAAAAAATCTGACAGAATACCATTTACAATGTCACTCCATTTAACAAAGAGAGGTTGCTGAGATTTTTTTGAATGAAAAAAAAAAAAAAGATGGCATAAAAAACAGTAAAGAACCTCTAACCTCTCTGTATGATTTTTGGGTAAGGCTTGAATAGAAGAGTTCTGGAGCTAGACTATAGTTAAATCAGGACATTTGCTGACTATAGACAACAGGAAAAACCATCTAGGAGGCAATGTTACAGATTTCTAGATTATCCCAAAACAAGTTTTTTATTATGACAATTGGAAAATTTTTATATATTCGATAGAGTATGGCAGATGATTTCTGACTCACATTAGGACTGCATACATTGGAGTGACAACCATAGTCAATTGATAGCATTACGATTAACACAAACATAATATAAGCACCTGAAATGAAATAAAACAGATTAATCAGGATTCTAAAATTCTAAACAAATTTGAATACCTATCTCTCTCTCTATCACAAAGTACTGCCAAAACAAAATGATAAAACAGTCTGCATATTAGCTATTGTGAACAATTCTGTCAGGTCTACAATGCAAAATAAAATAGGATTCAGTAAGTTCTTGTATCATGTTCATTTTGATTTCAAAATGCAACTTAGAAAAACTTCCATGCTGAAGTGGAAACTAAAATTTCTAGACTTGTTATATTTTAACTGATGCTTTATTTTTTGGCATCAGATATTACTCATAAGGACACTTCAAAGGTAGAGCAATAAATTTGACCATATTATGAGCTTTTAGAAAGAGAATTTAAGCTTATATTCTGAGATTCTCTCTATAATATAATTTCATGTTTGTATGCTGTTTTTCTGGTTTTGGAGGAGTGTTAACAATTTCAGAACAGATGTAAGAAATATGGGATAGTATATACATACATGTCTTTTACAAATATTCTGGTCATAAATGGACTTCAGAGAATGGGAAACATCCTATTGTATTATCACACAGTTCAAAAACATTTTTTCAATGGGATCATGTTGAACATACATAACTTCATTTGCTGTCTTTCCCTTAACTGTAAAATTTAACCTCAGCTTATATATTCGCAGTAACTTCACTAAGCTTATCTTTTGCTTTTCTCCTGCTGCCATCTGCTCAAGACAATCAGTCCCACTACCAGAAAGCACGTGCTTTTTTCAGAGATACCAATATGAGAGTCAAGTAGACTAGAATGCTTTTAAAAATTTGCAAGTGAGCCAAACAGCCATGAGATAATTACATTTCATTAAAGTGATTTTTATTCCTAAATGTATTCTTTCCCCCAGTTACTAACAGTATTATTGTAAATGAGTTACTAACAGTATTATTGCAAACGATCGTACCGTATAGGCAGGACAAAATATATCATAAGTCATAATGTCTATCTGTCAATATATAATATGTATGCATTTTTTTAATTAGAGAGATTGGATTAAGAACAAAAGTTTTGTTCAAAGAATGTGTTCTGAAAATGCACTGAGGTTACCCTAAAGGTCGCACCTAAAAACATCATGTCTTTAAAATGCATAAAGTCTGTTGAGAGCTGACTAGAAACCAATCAACTGAAAAGAAGCGAATATAAGCCTAGTAAAAGCATTCAATATTATCACTAGATTAGTTCTTTAATTTCCCAAGGCAAGCAATATCCATTGTTGTCAGTGCTACCCTCCCTCCTTTCCTGATTTTTAAACTCATCCACTTATTCTTCTAGATTTATCGAATGAAAATATGACAAGGAGGCTATTTGCTCTTAAAAATAAATTATTTGGGGAAATCAGGGTACAGCAATATTCCTACCTGCTCCTTTTCACTGCAGCATGCTTACAATTTAATCTCAGTCCAGACTGGTGTTCCAGGATCAAAATAATGTTAGTATTTATTCAGTAATCCAAACTTTGCTAATTTTTAACTCTTAATGTTCTTCTTGATTTCTCAAAACTTAAATTGACAGAAATGGTTTTTTTTAAGTAAACATTGCATTTACATTGACTGGTCTCCAAGGATTTCAGGAACTCAAAATCTGTATACAATTTATTCTTATTTTAAATTGTATTTAGAGAAAACAACAACAAAAAAATAGATGACTGATGTGGAGGACCCATCACTCAAAGAAATATAACCAAAGAGCATATGAAACAGCACATGCATCAGTACAATTGATAGGTACAGTCTACCTCTAGGAATAAAGAATGCAAACCTTGCTCACATCTTTGAGGACTCTTATAATGGAAAACAACAATTCTGAAAAAGATCTGAAAGCAAGAGAATAGTGGACAGGGGAAAGTGACAAAGAATCGGTTATGCCTGGAGTTTTCATTGTGACACAGACAAAGGAGTTAACAAAACCCTTTGAAGGCATATAAAGAAATGGGGAGGTTATGCTTTCTCTGTATTTTGCTCAAATATAACTGTCACTGAAATTCTGCACCTACAATACAAGAAAGATGTTGTAAAAGATGGACAAAGTCAGGAACACCAAGTCATCTGCAAAATCATTAGGCTTAGTCACACATTAAACAGTACTGGAAAATCTGTTCATTTCTTTAGAAATGTAATTAAACAGTGACTATGAATATGTGAAAAAAACCATGAAAATGTTAAATCTAGTGTTTCCTGTAGCTTTTAAAAAGAAACTAGAATTCTACCACAGAAAAACATGGTAACTTAGCCATAGCGTCAGCAGCATTTCAACTATAAATGAAGTACAAATATCCATTAAAAACCATTAGCTTTCAGTTTAACAACAAATATTTATTTATTAATGTGAAATACTCAAAATATTCTATGGCACTGCCTATTTCATAGATTTTTGGGATTCTGGCAAAACAAAGACACAATAAATGTACTCCTTTTTATATGATTCACTTTTATACTAAAATGTGAATCATATAAAAAGTTAATATAAATGTTAAATATAAAATGTTATCAGGTTAATAAATTTATTCCTCTAACTTTCTTAAAGCTTACAGTAGACCACCATGAAGTCCCTTCTTTATTAGTCTCATCCATCATAAAAGAAACTACAGTAGTAATTTTAACAGATCCACAGAGTTTTGACATAAAAAACCTCAGTAACACAACAAGCTCTTGGCTATGCACTAAACACCACCTCTATTTCATATTTGCTGATTAATAATTTAGTATTTTCAAACTGTCAAAGTTGCTATGCTGCAAAAGCATGATTTCCTCTAGCAAAAGCATCAAGTCACCAGAACTAACTGTTGGATTGCTTTTCTATTATTATTTTTAAAACAAAATGTGTACTGTTTGGGTCATTACATTTTTTTCCTTTTTAAAACAAAGGAACACAAAGATGATAAATTTATCAGCCTAATTTCATTAATTAGATATTTTAGTAAAGTCTTTGTATTATTCAAACTCCTGTTGTCATCTTGCAGAGCATTTAGAAACAAAAGCACTCCCATATAGCTTCCCTTGCTTACGGCAGAGTTGGAGAATGGTTTTGAGAATCATCAGTCTTGTGTAACAGGAGCTATTGCTGAAGGCATTACAGTTACAAAAGAGGTAATGAAATAGGGTAGTGATAGTAAATTTAGAAAGCACCAGAGCAGGCTTTATTTGAGGCAGCTATGAGTTGCAGCAATATCACAAGATATCTTCCTAGGTGCATGAGTTGCTCTGCATGTCTAAGTCCTGTAACACTCAGTAGTAATGCAAAGGCTAACAAAAGACTCAAAAGAAAACATGCTGTTGGTCATAAAAAATGAGATTGGTGTGTCTTACAAAAATCAAAACAATACATAAATAATACATCTTATGGGTCCAATATGCTAGAGTACGCACTTTAATTGAAGTATATAGTTTTGACAATATTCTAAAATGACCAAGATAAATCTCAAAGTTATTAAAACTAATCTGAATTAGTATTTTCTGTCTATTCCTAAACTCTTTGTTCTGTATTGATCACAAATGCAATGTTTGCAACCAGTATGATTCCAGCTCTGAGCTCTTAAGAGAAAGCCTAGCTAAAACTAAGGCCCCACCGTACCAGACAATGTGCAGTTACAAACTGTCCTGATGCCTTTATAATCTAATAGAAAACACAACAGAACTTTGTGTTATCAGAGCGGTTCCTGAGACCTACTCTACTCTTATACAAGAGCTACCAAACATTCACTCAGAACAGCTGTTAATGTCTGCTAAGGATTCTGGCAGATTATTTAAAGACAAAAAACTCTTGAATAGTGTAGCTGAATTTACAAACAATCTTGCTCCCTGGAAAGATAGGTCTACTAAATTGGATTGCTTTTTTTTTTTTTTCTTTTAAGTTTACTCCTAAAAGGATTTTGCCTTTGCTTTTGAAGGCACAAGCAAAAGTCTCTCATGGTTCTTCATCCTCAAACACATTTATAACAAAATACCCCTTGTGTTTTTTCTTAAAGACATCAGTTTACCAAAATACTAATACTAAAAACATCACATGAATACTTATTAGCAAACCCTCCCATTAAACCCAATGATTTACATACAATGTACAGAGCAGATGCCTTCTATTTTAGCTATGAAAAAAAACTGTTAAAGGAAAAATGTCTTGTTCAAATGATTTCAGATAGGTACCAAGCTTATTGCAAACGTACAGAAAGACGTTTGGTTTATCTTACAGTCTCCAGAAATAAGCTGTGATCTAATGGCTCTACAAAGACTGGACACATGGAACAATATTTGGTTTTCACTCAGTACATCTGTAAAGGCTGAACCATGGGACACAGGATGAACTTCATAATGAGAGATCAATAGTCAGATATTTTAGCAAAAAAACAGTAGCTGGCATTCATATGTTCTTAGCGTCTAGCCACTATGAGGGAACAGAGAACCACCTTGTCTTGCTATGGAAGGTGACAGAACATAGTTATCTGGTGCCAAGACATTATGACAAATAAATAAATAAAACGGTTCATCTAACATGTATTAAAAAATCAGCATCTATTTCCAGCTTTCAGTAATACAAAACTTGTATGAACTGTTTTACATAACACAGGTGAAAAATAGTTCCTATTTCCACAACACTAATGGGAAATCAGATTAAGACAGCCCTCTGCTCATCTTAGGACCCTGCAATTCGGAAACATTCTTATTCCATTACCAAACTGTTTTCTGAGTATTTTAATTTCACTTCTAATACCAGCCCAATAACAGAACCTTGCCCAGTTTCAGTACATCTCCTCTGTAAATGTTCTCTTATGCTACAGTTCCACAAAAATGACAAATAATAACTGATTTTGACTGTCCACTTTTGAGGGGGTATGGTGAAGCGCCTCATAATACTGTGGAATTGGCAGATATTTGCCATTCTAATACAGTCATTGTATATTGTAAAAGCTGCTCAAAGTATGTTCTCTTTTATTTCTTCTTTTGCTCCTCCTAGTGATTTTGACAGAAGCCTCCTGTATAGATTAATGTACTGTAAAGATTTGCTGTCTTCATGAAAAAACAAAACTCAAGAAACCATTTTGAAATAAGCAAAATTCTGAGATATGTACATCTCAAATTTAATATAGTCAGATGTTGAGTACAACAGTCTGTTATATTCTTGTTCCAATCGATGCATAAACTTGAATTTGCCACACTCCACAATTCATTACACATCCTTAAATCCTTCAATAAGAATTGAACAGTCTTTTTTTCAGCTTTTAAACAGTCTGAGTATGTGTGGCAAAAGAACATATTTACTTCTCCTTTTAATCAGAAGCAAGGCAGAATTATTGTTTGAATTTAGAAGATGTTCAGCAAATGCAGAATACTTCAACTTATAGAATGAAAGATTTTTTTCTACAGTGGGCTCATGTCCATTGTGAAAAGTCAAACAGATTAAAAAGTTGTGTAGGTTTTATAGGGTCTTTTTTCATCCATTGCAAACTTATATTCTGAGTGAGAAGCTACAGCGTACCTGTACTGTATTAATATTTTAGAAGAGTAACTAGGTAATATAATATTTGCTGCCTGTAGAAGTATAATAGAAGAAAAAGATTGAGACCAAACAGTGTCTATTATGAATATCTATTACTGTCCTGAAATTCTGCCGTAAGCTTTACTGAAATAATATGACTTTTTTTCTTTTTTAGTTTTTAGTTTTAGAAAGAAAATTAATTGCGTACACCACTGCAAGCCAGCATGATGCGAGCAACAAAAGTGAGACCAAATTTCCTCAGGGAGCTCTAAACAGGTCAAAAGCAAGAAGTAGCCTCCATCTAAAAAGTTTTCTGATGAGTAATTGTTAGTAATGAAGTATTTGATAATGCTTTAACAAAACAAATAAAATATTTTTAAAGAAACTACTTTTTGGAAAACAATCCAGCTTTCAGTTTAATTTTTTAAAGTTTATATGATTGAGCGCTCTGATTATATGTTGTTCTGTCTTCCACGCTAACCTTCCCCCATATATTTAAATATTGTTACTCAACAAATTTGACAGAAGATTAGAATTATAAAAAATAATGACATTTTATAATTTATTTAAGAAAAAAGGCAACCAGATAAAGAAAACCAGATAATATTGGTCACTAGCAGGGGAACAGGTGTAGTATGTAGACCTTAGTAAACAGCTGAGAATTCATACACAAAAAAACCACCTTATACAGCCCCCCACAGGGGAAAACATTTCAACTGGAACTTACAGATAGCTACAAAACACAAAACCCTAGGAATTCTAGCTTCAATACTTCTGGTGCTCACAGAACACATGGGAAATACAATTAATTTAAGTATTTTTTATTCTCTTCTACTACATGCAGTGAATCATTCAGTGATTTTTATCTTTGTACTATGGCAAAATGTCTAGTCCAATTATGAAAATGTATTTATTTCAGCATGAGTATATTACTTTGTAATACATTCTGGCTAGCATCAGTGCTGGTTCACTAGTACTAGTAATAACTGAATATTCAAAACCTGCCAATAAAATATCAGGATTTTTTCAGGAGAATGTAACACATCCAATGCTGTCACAGTTCACTTTCAAATACTCCGGGTATCTCAGAAAGGTCAGGTGACCTTCACCCTAGAAATGCCTATTTTTCTTCTTTGTCTACAAAGCAAGATCAGAATTACAAGCTCAAATACAGATTCCTGCTCTGGACCTGTTTTGGTGAGATGGATCCCACATGCAAATATTAAGTAGGAAAGAAGTATGTTGGCAGTTTGCTGTAAGGCAGAAGTGAGTATTTTATTTGAACAGCTCAAGAATGTTACCACTATTTCCACACCTGATACATTCTGTCTCTCTGTATAAAGTAACACCTTGGAGAAATAAATGAACTGACGAATTTATCTGAAATGAGCAATAAATAGTAAAATAGTCTAGCCAAAAACTCCATTCTTCAATATCCACCCATCACTGGTCAAACTCGTACCCAGCTCCCTTGACTTCTCTCCTTATATTAACAAACCAACAAACACCTCCATGACAGTGGCTATAAAGTTTGTCAGTAAAAAGCATCTCACTGTAAAACACCTAAGTGCAAAAGATAAAAGACAGTTCATCACAGACTTCCAAAATTAGAATAAATAAATTTAGCTGAAGTATTTTTTAGACATTTTAAGGGCAGATGTTGGTCCTTTGCTGTCTGCTCTGCATGAATACTAAAGTTTTCATAATGCAGGTTTCTATAATGCAGGTGGTTTTTTTTTAAACAGTTCACTTTTTACAGCAATACAACATTAACCCACTGTCTTGTCCGGTGTGCTTACTATATGGCTTTACTGTATGACTTTAGTCTAAAATAAGATGGTAAGGAAAAGCTGTATGCGGTAGAGTTTGTAAAATCTGTTGGAATAAAGGGTGCTAAATAAGATTAATAAAGCTATCCATGAAAAGGGCCACAGCAAGACCTATTTGTACTAATTTATATAACTAATATGTACAGAAAGTTATTCCCCAAGAGTCTTATCTTTCCCCAAATGTTTTATATAAGCATTTTTAATGGCTAATTAGTCACATTGGAAGACCAAGAAGGACTCCCAGGCTGACCAGTCATCAAGTGACACAGTTCAAGTCTCATAAGATTGTCTTATCTTCACATCTATGTGTCAACACCCACGGATTTAGTCATATGCCATAATGATCACTGATGCAATGTGAGATGTACTTTTGAAAGACTTATAGAAGCAAATCAGATAAATGTTTTGTTAGGCAAAAGAACCAGTGTCATCTTCCTTCAAAGTAGCCATTCCTTTAGTCACTAATTTCCCAAAATTTCCAAGACGTGGTCAGATTAAGTGTTCTATTTATACCATGGCAAAAGCATTAATAAGTCTGCTGAATCTGAAGTATTTTATCTGTACCTGTCACTGATTATAAATGTCCAGATTAGCCCTGAAAGACAGATTCATTAGTATGAAAAAAAATTCTCCATGTCCTTAATTTTTTATACGCACACACACACACACACAAAAGTGCTCGTGAAATGGGTATAAACTTCAGACTCTTTCCCAGATCCCCATATGCTAGTCCTCTATAACCACTTGAACTGGTGAGGATGAATTCCCCAAACAGTGAGACAGTTACAGTCAGGTACCATGAAGTTTGACTGATCTAGTCCAATAACATTGTTTTCTCCAAGACAGAGAAAAAAAACATGTTTATTCGTTCTTGTCATGTATAAAAATTACGTCACTGTACATCGACATATGCTAATAGTTACTTCAAAAAGTTTCATAATGAAATGTTTGAAAAATGCATCCTAATTAATTACTTAGAAGATTTAATTTGGTTATCTGAATAAACAATACCAGGATTTACAAAAAAAAATAAATATAAGCCATGAATTGTCGTCTAATGGTGCAAGAGTAGGCAAAACCACATAAGCAACTTTAAATTTATTGTTTCTCATAGCCTTCAGACGTTTTAATGTCCCACTACCAGTAGCAACAAATTAATTAAAAACTTTTAATAGGACACAGTAAATTAGGAATGAAGAATCATGTAGAACTGTGTGCAGTAGAGAAGAATAAAATAACTGACATAATTATGAAATAATACTTCTTATAGCTTGACATGACAAGAAAATGTTTTTTACTACAAATTCAGGATAAACTATTTTAATATTTAATCACTTGCATTAGTAGTAGTAACAATGGTTTTTAACAGTAAAAGAAACTTTTTAGGAATATTATCTATCCAGAAATGTATTACTTATAAAGATTACAGTATTACTTAATATTTTGCTTGGCATAAGAAAGAAGCAGTGACTATTTTACCAGGAATCATGATGTCCTCCCCTTATTAACTGAAAATTAATCTTTCCATTGCTATGTGAAGAAAGGCCCATGAATTTGTTTTTAAGATGACCTTAAACCAGAAAAAGAAGTGTTTTGCTCAGTTAGGGCCCAGGTGTCTGATGCAGAGTTCATGTATATTATTTGAGACATTTCTACTGAGACCTTAGAAACTATGGACAAAACCCTGAAATCCATGGGATACCCCTGAGTCTAGGTTTTCTTTCCGTGGGGCATTAGCAAGTTGCACTTGGAGGTTTTTGATAAGAGAGTGATACTCAGTTGAAAGAAAACCAGTAATCTTCTCTGAATAAATAATCCAATCAATATATAAGTAAGAACTGATGGCATTCATATAGGCTGTTTAGAACATTTTAGTGCTTAGTTCAGAACTAGTCAAAGTACTAAGGATGTGTAAAATTGTGAGGAGAACCTTAATAAAACCATAAAATAAAATAAAATAAAATAAAATAAAATACAGTTGCAAGGCAATTGTGTGCTTTTGGTATTAATAAAATATTAGCCAATAATACATTCCTGCCAGATATATATCCTTCCAGATATGCCGTTGCAATATGAAAGACACTGTAGTATGTATCATGACCATTCTAATTAAAGATTCCTCTAAAATAATGTTATACTGGTTCCTCATTGATTTCACATTCTGTATTTTCTATCTCTTGTAGAATCATTAAGCAATTGTAGACATCTTTTTGACCAGAAAGAATATTATGCTACATTTTTACTATTTCTCTGAAAGTATATTTTGTAACACCCAAAAACACTAATCAAAATTGAACCAGGTCAAACAAAACTGATCCAAATGGAACAAAATTTAACCATTTGAATCCAAATGGAATCCAAACTGGAACAAGAAGAATCAGAGCTTATTGGCATAACCTTTATCACTCAGTAAAGCAGGAAATAAGTCTAAAACACAAAATCTAAAACATGAAAGCCACAATTGTTATATAAAAACGGTATTTTTACAAGTTTTATATTTGGGGGGAAAACAGAGTAAACTATCCACCCACTTACCACTGTGGTTTCGTGGTATGAGACTATGTGGCCTCAAGCACTGAAATTCCTTTTTCCTCCCATATCCTCTGATTCCATTAGTGCTGTATTCCAGAAAGAACTGTTTAAATTTAGTGATTATTGAATCTTCAATATCCATATAATCCAATTTAGATATAAAAGAGAGAAATTATTAGCATGACCATGACTTTCAGCACTGAAGCCTTGATTCTCTGCATGTTTTTATTTTAAACGTCTACAAGATACAAATGTGATGTTCCTGACATTAGAGTGCAGTAGAAGGAAGATCTAGAAAAGACACAAGTCATTCACAAGCCTGTTGCAGGCTTGGATAAGTACTCTAAAATGTAAATGCTGGACAATTCAACGTATGAACAATTTAAGAGAGATTGTAACTTGCAAGCAATTTCTATATCCACAGTATCCTCAGAAGGCTGAGTATAATTAATAAAGCAACCACCCAATAATTTCAAAATCTTACTGATTATGTAATGTCCTCTGTGACCTTAAAAATAAACATAATATCCTTGATATTTATGCCTGTAAATGAAAGTAAATACTGGAGAAATTAATAATTATGTAATAGCAATATTTTTTGAAACAAGGAAAATATAGAAACTAAAGTCCATCCCTTGCCTGTTTAGCGGGAAGTACCCATCACTGACCAGTCACAATAGATGAATATCATGAACACAAAGAAATTGTTTCAAAATTCAGACCCAGAACTGAATTATTTTACTATTAAAAACTGCACCACCTAAAATAATAAAGTTAAACTTGCAACCCAAATGTAGATACCAAATATAAACTGCTGAGCAATTCTTAATCCCACTGTAAAGAACAAATATTCCGGATGTTGTATTTTTTTTAAAATAAGAATACTAGTTTTAAAATCTCAGGAACATAATTTGACAGTGTAGTTCTGAAACTGTTTAAGAATTCTTCTTTTTGTAGCTGTCTTTTTAGCATTTATCTATGGCACACAAACACACCCCACCCCAATTCTTGTTTGCTTCTTTGCTGCATATTAATCTGGCATTAATTTCCATTACAACCTGTGCTTTTGTTTTTTGCATATGAAATAGAATGTAGATTGAGGCTGAAAGGCAGACCACAAGAAAAATGATATTTGAGATAGATGACTGCAAATGCTATTCTAACATTCAGGCATGGTAAGATCCAACCATAAAATAGAGCACCTGATCTATCTTGATGATGGTATGGATGGTATTTCAGTTTGGATAATCGTGTGCTATTTTGAGAGCTCATGTTTCAGAAAGAGGAACAGGCACAGGAAATGTTGTCTAGTTATAATATGAAAGCAGATTAGAAAACTACGGCTTTAGTTTACCAAATGGGATCAAATAGGGAAAATGACTGCAGCCTGTAAGAACAGAAGGGGATAAACATCAGGGAGCAGATAAAACTAAACTACATCTCAGTCTTGGCAAAATTAAATAAAGTAAGTGCAAATGCAGGAAGCTGAAGAAGTTAAAGTCGCCAAGCATTAAGGAGTGAAGAGGCAGAACAACCTTTCAGTCAGAATAATAAGAGCAAAAAAAATCTTTAACTACTTTCAAGACAGAGTTCAATATGTTTCAAAGGGATTATATGATGTGCTATCTGTAAAACATCCTTTTAAATCCTGTGTCTCCTAATCATAAAAGAAGTCAACTACAATTTCTTAAAAACTGAAATGTGATATTTCTTTTCAACAGCACAAGTTCTGCTCTCAAAAAATCTTAGTGAAAAATTCACAATAAGAATATTTAAGTATTCATGACCTAAAACGAAATAATTCTATTACTAGATTTTGTTCACATTATATATAATGCATAAATGTTGTTTAACATCATGTCATTGTGCAGCAAAAAAGAACACACCTCCCCTCCCCAATACACCTAAAAGAATGTAATTACCTCAACCTATATTAACATAATCACCTAGTCATACTGTTGACTGTTTCATTTTACATTAACATTTGACTCTACGTATTTACTGAATGTTAATGAACACACTAATCTTTACTTTTCCAAAGTAATCCTACCTAGAAATAGTATTACACATCCGAATGTTTTGTATATTTTTTCATGAAACAGTTCCTTGTTGGATGCAAGACTATTCACTTGCTTGTGAAAGCATTTTCAAACAAATCCTGTTAATTCTGAATATGGTTCACTAAGCAGCATGATCTCATTAATAAAACAAGTTGCTAATCTAGTAAATCAAGATGCTCAGCTGTTTTAACTGTTTACCTAATGGAAATTCTAATGATCTTTTCTGTCAGCCTCACAGAAGCCTAATACTTTTCAAACAAGATCCAGCAAAATAAAGAACCAATGAAGAGAATGGGAACAATGCAGCTTCAGACTGAACATTCACAAATAAATGTTAACTAACTTGGGTCTGCATTCTTGAGGTTAGTTCCAATATTTTCACACTGCAAATTTTCATTAGAAAGGTAGTTCCGTCTGTTGTACTGAACTATATTAAATGTTTGAGAGACAAATTTGTGAGTTCATGGGATTTCTAACACAAGGGAAAAAGGAAAAAAGAAAAAACTTGATGGACTACAAAGAGAAAATCTTGATAGAAATCTGTTATGCAAACATATGTTCAAAATGTTCTTATATATTGCATAAGAAAAATAACAAATGGATAACAGATGAGAAGGAGGCTAGGTCAAAGGGAAATGTAAAACAGAAGCAGTCTTGTTCTTCACTGAAATCTAAGCTTCTGCATAACAAGGCATTATCTCCGGGTCTTTCAGTGTGATGTTCAATTCACTATGAACTTCTTTCTCAACGATGACAAGAAAATAATGTTTCTAAACTATTGGAACTGTGAAATGCGCTACACACCCAGTGCATTTATAACACCTATGATACATCTTACCTTGGTTTGGGAACTTTCAAAAATCAACCTCTTCTCAGAGAGAAAATATTGTTTCAGAAAGGGGTTAGAAAAAAGGAGAAAACACTTTTTCCATGGATCTGTTTTCTTTCCAAGTGTTCATTTGAAGTTGCTCAAGGATACCAGAATAGTGCCGAGAAGGGTGATGGAGCAGACGCAAAGCAAAGAAGAAAGGGTAAGGCTTTGTGACACTATATTACTATTCATCACATAGATACTTATGTCTAACTTTAGGATTTATGTGTTTTTTAAAGAAATTCTTGAAACTGTGTGACAGAGAAAGGAAGACGAAATTTCAGTGGAAATACATGAGCTCTACTACCTTCTACATACTCAGTAAAGAGCATCTTTAATTCCCTGGTGACATTCTATTTTGTCACCCAGATCTTAGACTTCTTCAGTGTTGAAAGCATTAACAGTCATTTGCAGAAAAATATTTACCTGCTATTTTAACTACTTCAGCGTAATGTATTACTTAACAGATATATCTTTTTTAAATATACTTGCACTGCATGATTTGGTTTCCTTTTCAGTTCAGCAGTTTTACAGTCAAGAAATAGCAGCCTAAATCTTAAAAAGGTGACTTAAATATTAAAATTCCAAAGGCATGATTTAGTTTTTTAACTGTAAGCCAAAAAGTAGATCAGTGTTGCATTCAAAACAAAACTGTACCTTTAATATTAGATAGACCTAACTTCTTTCAACCTGAAATCCACTAATTCAATCCATCAATTCAAATGTACGAATGCTGATTAGTTTAACAGAATGTTTTTCTTATGCACAGGTAGCAATTTATAGCATGAATCTGGAGTTTAGTCAAGCCACGTTATTCAGCTGAACCTATCAACTTGCAAAACATCAGTTTAGAATTAATTCTTCATACCCATTACCATTTCAATCATACAAGAGGGAAATGAAATAAACTACCAAGAAACTAGAGTTATTATTTTCCTTATGATGCTCAAAGAGCTTGCAAGATGAAAAGCATACAAATTAGAACTGGACACATAGGAACTAAGTGGCTATTCTGCCACACTGCATTTCACAAAAAAGCATCCTCAAGGTTCTTTGATTAAAACATGAAACAAGCAAAATAAGCAATACTTGCAAGACACAGTTCATGGAATATCTCTAGTATAGCTCAATGGTTAATCACATTTCTTCCACAAGATTTTAAAATTAAGTCTGATACTTCTCTGGTCATAAGTATGAAACAGAAATTAATGAGCACTTTAAATAAAGACCAAACAAAAACGTAACTATGGAAGTACCACAATATACCATGTTTTCCCATATTTTACTTCTTTTAAAAATGTATTTTAAAACAAACTAGTGAAAATTCTTAGTTAACCAGGACAACAGAAATATCTGAACAAAGTTGCCACTAGCCACTCCAAACTAGAAATCCTCCTTCAATGAACTGCAAAACTATACAGAGTACCCAGACCTGCAAATTTCTAATCACTGCAGAAAAACAGGAAACAGGTTAATCAAATCATACCTGGAGAAATTGGTTGGTTTTCACATGACCCACGTCTCCAGCCTCTATCTGTGCTCTCGACAGCTTCTCTTCAGTTTCAGTTAGCCAATGATTAAAGCTCTTCATGTCACAATGAAAAAGCTGCCATTTTTCCAAAGATTTGTCAAACCGTCTGCAAGTATATAAGGAGATGAGATTACTATCTATTGATATCTATTTATTGACTACAGAAAAAAAGAGAAAAAGAATGTCTCAGGTTGAATTTGGTGTGATGTTGATGGCATCATGCATTAGCATTTCTAACAGTTCTATCAAATGGAAACATGTTAGTACTGAACAGTGAAAATGTCATTAAGCATATGTGTCACAAACCAGCTTCTTATCAATTTTTTAACCCTTTTCAACGTTTCAAATGAATTAAATGGTCAAAACATGTTTTCAGTTTACAGCTTTATTAACCCACACTAACTCACATCATAGGTACAATACCCAGAGGCCCCAGTGTAACCGGGTATACTCCTTTGTCAATATACTCAGATCCCAGCATGAAGAAAACACCAGTGGTGCTAAAAGGCTCTTATCACACCTCAGTAATTTGCTGTAGCTACCAACAGTGCAAACAGTCACTGCTGGCTAACATACTGGCTGTATGTTGTGACTATACAATGATTTTAGATCCCTTTTCAAAGGGAAAATAGCTTAAAAGATCTGTGATGCATCTGACCTATCATATCATAAGACAAAGGATGAAAAATCAGTAGACAGATTCTTAAATCCTTACTTCCCAACTTTATTCCCATGATCCTATTCTCACTAAGATTTTTTCACTTGTAGAAATATAAATTGTAATGCTATATGTAACACAGATGCAAAAGACTAAGTTTTTTTAATGGAAACTGCTGTGGTTAGAGACTACCCCAAAGGATCCCAGGCTTATGCTACAATTCTGCTCCAGTTTTACTGAAAGAAACTAATTTTGTCTTCCTCTCCAATGGATTCAAATGTCCATTTTTTATTACCGCAAAGAAAACGCAGCTCTCTTCAAAGGAATTTCTACTTTAATTGTGTAAAGGGATCCTTTATTAAACCCTTTTTTCTGTATATGTTTCACTTCGAGTATTTCATAAAGATAGTTCTGCAAAAATAAAAATGCCTGAAATACAAGGATGATTGAAAGAAACTTAAAATATTAAAAAATAAGAGTTTTGTACAATAAGCAAGAATGAAAAGTATTACTACCATATCTGCAAGTCTACAGTTCACCACATAAAAGACTCTGTATTCTGGCACTTTAGGAAGATCTAATCTGTGTTTGTCTAGAGTGATTGATTGATCTTCTGGTTCAAGCTCTGTTTGCCTTAGCCACTGTCAACTACTAAAGAAATGAAATAGGACAGAAATGTTTGGGTTTGGTTGGTTGTTTTCAGATGGCCTATGTCTTAAGTATTTCAGTTATCCCATATCTTGGATTTCTGCCGAAATGTGATCACTAATCAGACATTAGCTAGAATGTTTTGTTAGCAGATCACAATTAAACATGCTACTGTTGTTTAGTTTAATAATCCTCCCTTGAGGAGGTTTTAGGGTGTACTTAAAGGATGAAAACAAAGATGCTCCATTATTTTTCTCAGAAGTAATCTGGTTCTGTATGGACAAACTATCTGATTGTTTGAACGTAAAAGAGTTTAATTCACCGAATGAAATCAGTTTATTACCAGGGAATACAGACCACATCTTCCATTGTACTGATGATTTTAATTTTTTAGAAGAAAAGATAAGTTTTTCTTCTCTTCTACTGGTTATATATGCCCACCTTTGTTTTCACATTTTAAAATATTTTAATAGAACACTGTATGAATAGCACTGTATCTATATCTATATATATACCCTATACAGAAGCATATATACTTTTCCCTAGACCTCCTTTTCTGGTAGACACAGAAGATTTATTTTGCTGAACACACGCATATAAAGAAGCAGTTCTCTTACTTCTAACGTACTATATATGATAATCACTTTTGATGAATAATATGTAAAATAGAGCTGGACCAGCAAGCAGTGAAACAGAGACTTTGTACTTATTCTGTTACATTACCTATAAGACAGGGAAAATATAAGGTACAGAAAAAAACCACAATTAGCAACCTATGAGAATTTTTTTTTTTTTTTTAAAGAAAAGCATTTGTTCACAGAAAGTAGTTGAGAGAAAAGTATTCTTTGTACTGCTCTACTAGTTCGGTCATAAGATGCTGAAGGAAAAATAATATTTATTTAATTAAAACTTTAAAAAACACATTTTAAAAGAACAGAGAAGACTTTTCAAAAGTTTAAATTTTGCATAGAAGAGTAGTCCTCTAACTGTCTGTGAATCAACTTTTTGCTCCTCAAGCAGAACTTGATTCACGGGTCTTGAGGTTAGTAGCTGCTAAATACCAGAATCTTTATTTCATTTAAAAAAGAGTAGTTGCTGCTTAGTCCTATGCAGTCCAAATACACATTCCAAGCCACTCTAATAAATGACAGTGTATTCAGTAAATTTCATTGGAAATTGACACAGATAAACTATCAGAATATATGAGGTAACCTTTATTCTATCGATTTCAATATGGCTGCATATGTGATAAAGCCACAGCAAAGAAGGTGTCAGAGCTCAGCACCGATTGACCAAGTGATCAGTCACACCATTAATAGTGATGAGAGATAAAGATGGAGAAAGATGCAACCTGGGAGAAAACAATCCTTCACAACTTGCAGAATACAGAATGTTACTAGTTAAAATTTAAAAATAATTAAGAAAAAAAAAATTACTTAAAGATCAAAAAGTAGTTTATAGAAGGACTCCTCTAAGCCTGTATGGGCTGATAGCTTCCCACAGAAGGCAACATAAGTCTCTTTGTACCCTCTAAATTCAAGTTATAATAAATTTTTAGTATACTATGAAGCTGTTTAAATAACATTCTCTCAGATTTCATTTTGAAACCCAGTATCAGCCATCTAAGAAATAGTTAGAAAAGACCAAATGCAAAATAATCAGTGCACAAATCCTGTGTCTATTTAAGAATGAAAAATAGATACAGACAGTTATAGTAATTTCTACAGAGTAGCAGTTAGTGGAATATTGCTGTTGGGGCATCAAAATGAGTACTACAAAACATGTTCCAAGAATAAGCACAGCCCATGCACTCAAAATATTTTTGTTGAATACATTAGGGAAAAGTGACATTTGAAAACACATCTTACAAAAAAAAAGTGTTATGGTAATCAAACATCTCCTATAGTGCTATAACATCTTATACCACTGTAACTTTCTTCTGTGTTCTCTTCCCTTGATATAGTATAACCCTCTTGAGATGGCAAGGTATTTTCTTTCCACCTTTGCCCTGTCAACTGTGTCCTTTGCATTCTTCTCTCTTTATCAAGCAATGCCAACTGGAGACATCACAGTTTTCAAACCATTGGCTTGAATGTGGTCTACTTTTCATTGCTGTTATAACACCTGACCATGATCACAGTAAAAATCTTATGTATTTTAAATTATGTTCAAAGAAATACATTTAGATTCCTAGTTAATGTTTATGACCACTCTGCTTAGCTACAGATGAACACAGCAGTTGTTCAAGATCTGCCATGTGTGTTTCATTTCTTAGCAATATTGTGAGCAAACAGACTATTGATCTGGTTAAAAATTGTAGTCGCTCACCTAACTTATTTACTAAAGTGACTGTGATAATTTATCACACTTATCATACTTTATTCTTTAAAATGAGTCAAACGATAACTGAAAGGCACATTATAATCTTTTTTTTCAGCTACCTTACTCTGAATGACATGTAAAAATCTTATTTTACATTTCAAAGGATCATGTAGAAAAAAAAAGTTAAAATCCATTTCTTTTGGTCCAGTATGGTTTCTTATTTTGGGCATTACATTAAAACAGCTTTCCTCCTGTTCCTCACAAAATGAAATTACTCGTCTCAGCATGACGAAGTTTATCAGCAGCTCAAATACAAAAATTCAGTAGGGGTTGATATTAGTATCACTGAATTTGCATTCCAACACTTGCAAATTGAATCTCCCGTCACTCTCTATTCTTCCTCTCTTTGCTTTAGCTAATAAGAGTTGCAAGGAGAAGCAAAGAGAAAAGTTGTACTGAGAAGATATGCATATTTAAAACTTACAAGTTTAAATACTAGTGCTTATTCCTCATGTCTTAAAAAACATTGTTACTCTCAATATAATAAGTATAAACTATTAAGCATCAGTAAAAAACAGAGAAAATTTATGGACAGTCAAATCCACTAAAATTCACTGCTCTGTCAGTGATTAACTGCACTTAAATACTGTTACAATGGTAAGAGAAAATGCAGTTGTTGCTGCAGTGACAGGTGCAGGTCCATTGGAAATGAGGAGTGAAAGGTGACATCACTGTGCAGCTTCATGCTCACATTGTGTGTTGTGGGACACTTCTCCCGGGTATACCGAAGTGGGAGCTTTCCCTGCTAAATCTGTGTATTAAACCCTTGTACACACAGTACTACTTTAAATAGCTTTTTAAAATTTAAAAACAAGGAGGCATTTGTTTGTTTGTTTGTTTGTTTTGCCATTTGCTATCCTGTTACCAGGTGGCAAGATCAAAACCCACAAAAGGAAAAGGCTAATTAACTCCAAATGTTGAGCAGCTAAGTTGCTGAAATCTTGGCACAGCAGAATGTAGATCGTAAAAATTTGTAAGTGAATTCATAAAAGGGCAATGCTCTGAGGCCTATGAAAACTCAGACTATGGCTGTTCAGGAATCCCCAAGCACGCAATTTGGAGGTTAGGACAGTGTTATTACAAGCCTTGCGATTTATATACTCTTCGCTAGGGATCCACCCTTTGCTGTCAGAGAGCAGTCATTGAGCTAAAAAACTCCAGTGTATCCATTCATCTGTATTTTCATCTACTTAATCCGTTTCCCTTGGATGGTCATAAGCGAAAATGGTGTGCATAGTAGGTGACTGATACTTGGGCGGTATTTCCTCTTTGATGTGTCCTCCTCTTCTGTTTTTCTTAGCGTATGCTCAATAAGAAGATACAAGCGGACACCCTGAAGCCGAGCATTAGGTTCCATATGGACTCCAGACTAGAATGTATGACTGTATACGTTGCAAAGGGTGTAAGCATTGTACGTGAGCTCTGGCACTTTGTAAAATAGTCTTATTCCTCTAACTTGAGTATGCTAGAGTTGACAAGTGAAAAACAACTGGTACACTGGCCTAATTTCTTTCTCTATGCACTGACACTCCAGCAGGGAATGTGTTAAGCAATGGCTTGAGTGAGCGATCTCCTTTTTTCCCATTAGCACATAATGGATTTATTTTGCCCCTAGAAAGCAAGCAAGCAAAAAAGCAACCAAAGACCACTGCTGAGGTAACATGCAGCACAATTACGTGAAGCCATAAAAATACTGGTGCCTTCCTTCCTTCAAAGATTATCACCCTACTAAACCTTTGGACTTGACTTGCTTTACGCAAAATTTAATATTCCTTGATAGTATTGTACGTGACATTGCACAAAGATTTACAGATGCCAATTTGGACATGCTGTCAGTGGAACTCTGTACAACAGGGTTGAACCTGACGTTCTGTGTCTCAAGGCTGACATTTTTAAGAAGTCATGCAAAGGTGGAAGGAAAGACCTTTGAATACAGGAAAGCCACAAACATGAGACAGGATGCAAAAGGTTATTGGTTTGTTATTGTAAACCAAATCTTAATTTTGCATCTGTATTTCAATTAATTTGTTGATATTTTGATAACATTCCTTGATAAACTATCAAACCCACTTCTATGATACATTCCGCTTTAGCAAAACTTCACAGCCAGTTGGCCCACATGAAAAAGAACACTATCAGTTATAAACTTTCCTAAAAGTCATGATGTATGTAATGGAAATTCTTATTGTTAGAGACGTATATTCTTAGTCATCAAATTGGAAAAACATTCAGTCAACTTGATTTCTATACTGTAGCTAAACAATGTATTGTAGGATTATGCTAATATTAACCTACAAATTATGCAATTTTGTCAACTTGATTCAGCACAATTAGCACCTTGTAAAAATACACAAAACATCAAAGTATTATAAATAATTATGTATTAGTATGCGAGAGCATTAACTTTAACGCTTAAGGCCATTCTTACAGATAATAAAACAAAAAAACCTCGTTTTTGCCAAGCAACTTCTACAATTAAATTGCTTAAAGAAACAGCTAACCCATTTTCAGAGGTTTTGATGTTTTCATTTTATTTCACAGAATTCACGTCTTTTGAGTGTTTAATTTATATTTAATTTACATATCCTCTCTGCATTTGGATTTAAAGTGATGATTTCATTTTAGACACTGCTACATCTAGATCTTGCTCCCAGGTTTTGCTGTAGGTCCATTCTGGGACAAGACTCAGCTGTATATATTCTATTAAAAACCCCCACACCCTGCCTTTCACCCATGAAATAGCAAATGATCAGAAATAAAAAATAAGCTGCAACCAAAATAACCATAACAATCCCATCCATCATTACAAAATGTAATTTCTATCCTCTTCCCAGAAAGTAGGTCCTGCAGCATTATATATAAATTAAAAACATTATACATTAAAATTACATTATAGACATTTTTATGTCTTGAATTATATTGATTGTATTATTGTTCTTGCCCCCAGTAGTCTGCAACTCAGTTACCCATCGTATAGTTACCGCTATCATACCATTCAGTGTCAATTCATTCACGGTACCAAAGACAATGACAGTTAAATTGTCTACGAAAAAGCAAGATCATGTCAGTCATTGCTGGTTTTTAGACATACAAATACATTTTTATTAAGCATGAGAGACCAATAAACTTCATAACCATTTACAATTAGTAATTATACAAAAACTCAGTTGGGTTCTAATGGATGCCATGTGTCAACAGCATACAAAGAAACACTCCATATAATTTATAAAAATAAGATTGTTTACTGTGCATATGAATTTGAACTTCAAAATTTCACCTGTTTTTTTTCCTAAAAAGTTTTTCTTCATCAGAGCAGAGAGGAAACGATATATTTTAGAGAACTTTGCCTAGACACCTGGATTAAAAGCAGGTAACAACTTTTTCTGAGAGAAAACAAGAAATACTTGATTAATTGTGACCTAGATGAGAGTAGCATATTGCAACTCCCTTATACAAGATAAATTATTAATGCAATTGGTAATAAAACTACAAATTTCATAGCTTGCCAAAGTGAGACTATCAAAAATTGCCATGATAAGAAATTCCCAAATCAAATGGCATATGTCTGATAAAATTAAATATGGGTGAAAAATCACATTCACTTCTCACTAACTGTCAGGCTGCTGTGCACCCCCCCGACCCCGGCATTCCAGGCTCCTTCCCCCACCCCAGGGGGCCTGGCCTGCTCACGGCCAGCTCTGAGGTGGCACAGCAGCATGACCTGTCACCGGGCTTTTGTGAGCCCAGCCACATGGCGAGAAATGATGGTGAGAAGCCTCGTTTGGTGTTTCTGCCCAGGGCTTCAGAACCATATTTAAGGTTAGGTCGTGACCTGCGGTACTCTGTAGGTACACCCGTGGCACACCCTGCTCACTGCCCGTGGCCTGGCTCTGCTCCCCACCTCCAGGCACCATGTGACCACTGGGAAAGGTCCCTGCCTGCAGTCCCCTGCCCCGGCTCTACTCCCCACCTCCAGGCACGGTGGGACCACTGGGAAAGGTCCCTGCTTGCCTGCAGGCCCATGCTCCAGCCTCGCTGCACCCTGATGCTGTCAGATGTCCCTTCTGCACGGCTCCAGTGCCCTCCTCTGCCACCAGAGCCTGACACCTCAAACAGACTGCGTGCTGCTGTTTGAACAACACACCGAGCAAATATTTCCATTGTCCTTCAGAATCCTGGTACCTGTGAGTACAAGATGGTGGCTGGAAGGTGGGGCAGCTAGCACAGAGGACACAGCCATGTTCCGGCAAGGGGTGTTAGCCTGCCTGGCCTGCCCGGCTGCAACTGCGTCCCACAGACCAAGCGGCCATTAACTGCGGGATTGAATCATAGAATCAGAGACTCATAGGTTGGAAAAGACCTCTAAGATCATCGAGTCCAACCATCCACCCAACACCACCATGCCTACTAAACCATATCCTGAAGTGCCACATTTATACGATTTTTAAACACCTCCAGGGATGGGGATTCAACCACCTCCCTGGGCAGCCTGTTCCAATGCCTGACCACTCTTTCAGTAAATAAATTTTTCCTAATATCTAATCTAAACCTCCAGTGATGCAACTTGAGGCCATTGCCTCTCGTCCTATCACTTGTTACTTGGAAAAAAGAGACCAACACCTGCCTCACTACAACCTCCTTTCAGGTAGTTGTAGAGAGCGATAAGGTCCCCCCTCAGCCTCCTCCTCTTCTCCAGACTGAACAGCCCCAGTTCCCTCAGCTGCTCCTCATAAGACTTGTTCTCTAGACCCCTCACCAGCCTCACTGCCCATCTTTGGACATGCTCAAGCAACTCAAGTCTTTGCACTGGACAGGCTCCTGTAGAGAGCCCCTTCCAGCTCCGTTTCACCTGAACTGAAACCAGGGCACTTTTTGGTGCCAGACTGAGCACAGCGAGCAGGTGATCCCGACCTAAGTTAAAATACTTGTGGACATATACTACCCGTGAAACCCAGCAGCACGTTCTGGCTCCTAGGTTCTGCTGCAGTTCAGATCCATTCTGGGACAAGACTCAATGGTAGTTTCTACAGTCCGGATGCAGAAACAGGTGCGAGACCAGAATTATAGAGAACTAACAGTTATATCCAGTTGGGAGAAACCAGCTCTCACAAATTCCTCAGATTACCGTCATAATTCATAAATAAAAAATTTATTTCCGTGAATTTGTGGCCCAGAGCATAAGTATGCGTAATGCAGTACTGGAGGTATATATTACAGGATGTCCCCTCAGTATTCCCCTGTAATTACTACAAAGTGCTTAAATCCTATGATTTCCAATGACAGAATTCTTAGTTCAACCTGTATTGACATGTTTTATCCTCCAAAATTGTCCTGTTCAATTCTCTATTTCCACTGCCTATCTCAGAATACCCCTACAATGGCGACTTTAGAGAAGGAGGGATAACAGAAAATTGATGATACCAGTTACTGCTGGCTGTTGACTCCTTGAGCCTAAAAGATGTTATGTATCCTATTTAAGATGTGGGGCATGTGTACAGAAATATATTTACTGACATAAGAAAATTAGACTTCCCCAATTCAGGAAATCACAATAATAACAGAGTACTTAGCATTATCTTCTTAAAATACTGATGCCTATATTTGTGGTAGGTATGTTTTACCTTCTAGAGTTTTTTAGGCAGTTAAAAGAGTTTTTAATAAGTGATTGGGTTTTTTAAAAGTTCACAATAAAATTTCATTTAAAACACCTTTTCCCTTTCATTTGGAAAATTCATTTGAGATGAGAAGCTTAGGTCCAAGTAACAGTTACCAGGTCTCATTGTAAGAGTAGCATATAGTAAACAGCTCTGTTTTTCTGAAACCAAAATGTTGATGAATCTTACAGAAAAGATGGGAAAGGAAAAAGCAGAGAAAATTGTGTTACCAGAGGAGAGCATGCATCATACTGCTAACTAGAAAAAAATATTTTTGAATCATAAGGAGCCTGTTCAGATAAAATACTTTACAGTATCTTTTCCACGTTTAACAAAAATATCTTAAATAATTCTGATACTAGTTAGTACACCACGAGAACAAACAAAAACCTCTACTAGACACGTTATTTTTCAGTACCATTAAAACTTGATAAGTGTTTTTAGAGTGATGGCATTTGAAAACCTGCTTTTTACCTTTGACTACTGTTAATGATAATCTACTGTAGTTAAATAACGTATTTGCAACATTTGGGATAATCAGGAAAAATACAATGCATTTTGTGGAAAAGTAGCTGAATGGTAAAGGTTACCGTAACACTGGCAACTACTACCATCTAAAAGCTCAAGAAATTAAATGGATTGGTTATGAGGGGTTTTATATAAAAATATATATACAAATACATATCTTTATGAATATACATATGCTAATTATGTGTATTTACAAAAAAAATGTTCAGAGTATTATATGTATTAGTCTTGTGAATAACAAAAGGCCTTAGACACTGTCAATTATAGCTTATCAAGCTAGAAGTTCTTACTTCATGAATAAATAGCAAAAGCCATTTTTGCTAACACATATGATTGTACTACTGGTAATATGGAGAATTTAAATAATGTACAGCTGCCTAAAAGGGTCAGTGTCAGGAAGTTATTATCTATATTCTAAATAAAATGAAGTAGAGAACAGGCTGCTCAGCAACTTGATAACTCAGAGAAAAATAGAAGAGTAATTGCTTTCACTCTCCCTGTAAAATTATGAAGTTAGAGACTAAAGACTTGAGCAAAGTGCCTACATGTTATTACAAACCTAAAGAACATCTGCCTTGTCATTTATTTTCAAGTTAATGTAATATAGTCCTAGAAAAATATGACCACCTAATGACAAAACCCATGCATTCTTTGGTGACCTGGAAATACATTTGCTCATAAACTTATTTACTCTTTACGTTGTTGATTTGTAGCATGTTGACACTGATACATTTTCTGGATTACATAATTGTGTAATACAAAGTAACAAAGCAGTAAAAGACTTCAGTTTCTGTACTTCAAGCGTGCTTTAAAAGCAAAACCGCTTCCCTTCAGTGTTTCCAGGATTGACTGTATGCATCTGTTTAGAAAATGGAGTCTGAATGTGTGCGGTACATGCAACGCAGTAGAAATCTCAAATGTATTTTCAGAGCAGCCTGCCAGCCCTACCAATTCTGGCAGCAGACTCTGCTTTTAGGCATAATTACGGTTCTACTCTTTTGGGTGGCGAGTTACTAGTTTTTCACAGTCTGGCAACTGGGGTAGCTTGTATATCAAGGAATCTCTGATAAATGGATTGTATGGACCAAATTTACTGCATATGGACAGCATATGTTGCAGCGGCACCTCGCCCCTAGGTTTCAGATCTTCTAACTGAAAAACAGGCATGTAGACATACAGGGTCAAATTGAGAGCTAAGAAACAGTTACCCTTATTAGCTCAGCCAACCTAACTATATGATTTGTAAGATTAGAATCTGTTAGTTTATAATTTATTAACTTTGTTAAGTTATGATTTGGGATACAAATTAATTCAAACTTAATCCCACTCCCACACTTTCCTTCTCACTTGTCCACTGTAAAAAAGAATAGAATTGTTTGACAATGGAAAGGTGGGACATGAAACATGGGTACATGGACAGAGGTGCAAGCAGCATTTCTCCCTGGAAACCCATAACATTAAGGGTTTATGGTATCTGTAATCAGAAAAGAGTACTTAAAAAAGAGGCACAAAATGCCATGTTTGACATTAAATGATCAAGAAGTAGGACTTTTGTTATCCAGCATACATATATATACAGTATAGTTCTTATTTAAATAAACACATATATGTTTATGTATACTATCGTTGTCATATATAAATATCTATATGAATACATACACACACACGTATGTACTATACTACTTCTACTATATTTCCAACATCCACCCACCAGATTAGAAATCTTTGCAGCAAGAAGGGACAAGTGACAAATAACCTTGATGAGGAAAATAAAGTTCCTGAGACTTCCAGATCACAGAGTTGCAAAAACTTTTAACTCAGAAACTGCACAAAAAGAAGATTACCTTTATAGTAACTGGGATTGAGATCCATCTGATCAACTGGACCTCAATGTATCACAGAAAGCCACCTGGTCTTTTTAGTCTTCCTTTATAGCCGATGTAGAGAACAGATAATATAAATATCTAAATTCAGATATAGGCAGTATAGATGTAGTGCTATGTACAGGTATACTGACACTGCAGGGGCATGTGTATTCACTGATTCCCTTGATACTGAAAGCAAACATTCACATTTCTTCCTGTTCTTTCAATGTGGTACAGAAAGAAGAAAGTGCATTCTGTGCACCCAGTATTTTGTCTAGCCCAATAGTGGTTTTTTGGTTAAAAGGAGAAATATGAAAGCAGGGAGTTGTGAACTTTAACATGTTCAGCAGGTACAACAGGAACTCGATAAATACTGATTAGTGACTTGTTTCTCCTACAAATGCTTCCCCATGTGTGTACAGTTACCTTGTGCATGACTTAAAGTAGGACCACTCTGAAAACTGACAACTCCAGAGTGCTTTGGGGCATATAGTTTTCAACCTCCCACTTATGACAACATCATTCAGATTCTCTAGCATCCGAAGCACTCTGGATTAATAGACTCCTAAGAAGTGACTCTAACACTGAATGTACTGATTTCAGAAATCAGCTGTCTTTCAGTGCAGATGAAGGGACACCAGTCACCATACTTGCTTATACAGCATGATTTAGGAGTATTGTAACATGCTGCCTTTGGAAGTTAAAAAGGAATGCATGACACAATCTGAAAATCCAATATGCTGATGCAAAATTTGGAGACCAAAGACCATTTGGCCACAGACTACCTGAGCATATTTCCAGGCAAGGAAAGAGGTGTCTGGATCCAGTTGGTTGCTGAAGACAAATGGGCAGGCAGAAGGCTCAACTAGTTACCATTGAACAGAAATAATAATGGATAGTACAAAAGGTTTTTATACACTTAGACCATGCTTGGGCTGTCTGAAGCCAACGGCAGGGCGCAAAAAAGGGTGGAGTCAGCAACACAAGCTTATGCTACCATTTGATCCAACTCAGTTAGGAAAATTTGTAATGACTGGATGGAATAGCTTACAGAAAACCACTAGTAGTTCTGGAGGTAGCTCTCAGAAGCATAAACTGTGGCTGTCTGGTACAAGTCTAGTAAAGAATCACATTCGCATCATCCTTGCATCTGTTCATCACTGATCTCAAGGAATAAAATAAGTGTGAAGCTAACTCAAATTATGCAAGTTACTCATTAAAAAAACTGTTGCTGAGGTGATGCTACAGGCCAGCTCTGTACAATGTAAGATGATCAGCTACTATTGCAAAGGCCATCATAAATCTTTCTGGGCAGTGGAGAGTCCGCATTGCACATCCTACTCTTCAATCACCAAGGCAAAAAACCCCATAATATCATTGAAACAGACTCTAAGGTTGTGCAGATTAAGACTTTTAACAGGTAAGTTTAATGCAGTTGCCTTAATGCAGTTGCTGTCTTCAGTTATCTCCTACCTGAAACCACATTTTTCTCTTTAGAACATAGAAGCAAAACAGAAATCTAGTTTTTCTGGGAACACAGCAGTACAGCAAGAATCAATAGAAGTTGAACAGACATAGCCCATTTATCAGACAAAAGAAGCTCACATATTATGAGGCACTGATCTTTCATATAGTCCATACGTCAGTCCCATTAGACAGTGGAAATAGTCACAAAAGAAAAAATCTGAAATGGAATTTAAAAATAAGTGCTATTTAAAACTGGCTGGTTCAGTTTAACAGTATTTATTCACCTACAGTAAAGAAAGTAATTAGTAGAATATGTGTGCATTTAGATTAGTAGTGTTTAAATTGGTCATAACAATATTATAAGTTTATTTACTGGTTCATTTAAAGTTTACATTGAGATATTAGAGCTTTATTTAATAATACAATGAATATGTTCCATTTTCCTCTAATTTGCGTACAATAACTTTTACGTTCTTGTACAACAACATGCAATTATGATCCTAAAGAACTATAGCAAGATTCCAGGCATAAGAAATTATGAAGAAGAGGAAAAGATGAGATTTCCAAGCAGTTGTGATTAATTTCCAGTTATTAAGTGTCCCAGCTGGAGATATTTTTAGTTAATACTTGTTAATTGAACTGTCAGGTATATTAAAACAGACTTGATAAAAACGTCCATACTTTGCCACTGCTACTGTGACCTAACTTTAATAAAGCTTATTTTACTTCTTCGTAGATAAACCAGCCAGAGAACAGTGGTGTATGAAGCTACACAGAATATTTGTACTGCATTTTTCACTAAGCGAAGTTTTCATAACTCATTTTGATGTTTTAGAGAGACCCACTTTGGTATGAAAATTCACATCTACAAATCTTTTCAGTATTATATCATAGCAGAAAGCTTTGGCTGTTTTATTAGCATAAAGGGCTCGTTAGCATGATGGAGCTGCCCATCTTTCAAACATGCAAACATGGTCATGTTAGTTGGCACATACTGAGTTTGGAGGTGTGTCTACAGCAATAAGAATATTAGGGTCTTTATCGCCCCTCTGTGGCACACTAAATCATTAATCAGGCGCTATGAGATATTAAGCCCAGGAACATTTTTGGCATGATGAACATTTGGCCTATTTCTTTCTGCAGCTGCAGCCTCTGGGGGGAAATAGCTTTTTTTGTGTCATAAAACACCCCTGAGAACTCTTTCTAGGAAAATTGTCCAGGATCCATGACAAGAATTCTAAGTGTTATGGAACACAGGCTTATGTTGAATTAAATGTAGATCTTTTAATTTGCCCATAAAATCAAGGAGTCTGGAATTTGGAAATAAATCTTCCAATAAAGTCTGCACTTTTTCTCAAAACACAATAATTAGATAGCTTAGACTGTGACAACATTCAGTGTTTCATTAAATTTGCAGAAAAGGAAGTCTAAGCAGGAAAGTATACTGAGGAAGGCTGTGAGCAACACATAGGGGAAGAAGTTGTAATGTTTCTGCTGGAATAATATAAATCTCTCTATTTCGGTACTGATCCTTTGTTAGAAGGAAGTATGTCTTCTATGATTATTAATATTTAGCACAATGAACGACTCAGCTTTCACAGGAAAAAATGAGATGCTTTCAGCAATAAGGTACAACTAAAAAGTGTGGATTTACAACAGGGACTAAAGAGGCTTTAATTCCCCTGCCCTTATTAATCATACTTCCCACCTTACCTTGCGGCTGGCATCTCAGGGATTTCCAGCCTAGCAATACCATTTTTCTCCAGCTCTTCAGATCGACTTGCCAGATACATGACTTAGAGAGAAATGGCAGCCTAGGCAGCAGCCAGAAAGAAATGGCAGTGTGTCGCTGAAAGACAACCTGACATCCCAGTCCCGTTCATGGCATGTGACCTACCAGTGGCTGCAAGAGAATCATTACTGTTTCTAACACTGCTTGGACAAATAACCAGTAATTTCAAAATATCACTACATTTTGCTTAGTTCTGGCAGAACTGCAGTTCTATCACACACACTTATCAGTAGAAAACAGCACTGAAATAGATTTTCACAAAAAGATGTTGTGACTCCCCCTGCTTTGTCTGAAGTGCTAAAGAAAGTCCCAAAAATCCCTTCTTGCTCGCCAGAGCAACCAGTTAACTGCAGTGGAAGCTCCTGCAATTGGTTCTCCACAGATACTTTATTCCCCTTCCTTCTGTAACTAGGAAACACAAAGCTACAGTCCCCCGAGGATAAAGTAGTGACAGCAAAATAGCTCTTTAAGCTACAGCAACTTCCCCCGTTCAGGGAGGGGAGAGGACTGTACAGTTCCATTTACAAAATGACAGTCAGCTTGATTTTTCCAAAAAGAAAACCCTTAAAGTAGTTTTAAAAAAGGCTCCCAGTCTCCTGCCAGTTCCTGGGGATCAATACAACATTCTCCCATTCAACTAATCTCTCCCAAACCGCTATGGGAGAAGACACGCTAAGTTGTTTCACGAGGGAAGAACAGTTGTTTTTGATCAAGCCGTGGTAAGCTATATTTTTAGTTCTCTGGGCCCTGATTATTTCTGGTTCACTCCCAGCTAAATCTAGTGATTGTCACAGGCACATTCCAGCATCAGCAAAGAACCGTACTTATCCTAATGGGGCTTCTGCAGTAAAGCATCTGTACAGAACGGACTGAAATTGTTATGAAAGTGGTGCATAACTGCAGAAGAAATATCTGACCATGCACATCATGATATGTAAACACAGATAAAAATACTGCAGTCACCCCAAGATCTGCCTTATATTTATTTCTAAAGAGAAATCTTACTTTCATTGTTCCTTTAATAATAGAACTTCAAAAAAGTAGATTGAGATTTTAAGAAAATGGTGTTCAAAATTCAGAAGTTATGGATATACCTGCTTAAGAAAGTAGAGCAGGTGTTTAGCTTGCTTGAAATTAGGCAAGAAGAAAAGGTGCTTCTCATTATAGACACATAGATACAAAAGAAAGGGAGGGAGATGAAAGGTAGAAGGAATCCTACTGCTTTCTGTGCTAGCCAGGAAAAGGCTCAATAAAACAAGCTGTAGAAGAATAAAACAATCTTTCTTATTTTTGGATATTACCCCCAGGGAAAAGGTTTGACATAGCAGCAAAGTCTACTTACCTATGCTTTGCTTCCCTTACATGGCAAACATCTCAAGGCTCCACTTCAGGGGGTTTTACTAGATGGAATTACATCCTTGTATTACAAGGTTCTGTAATTAATTTATTCTACTTACTATAAATATGTCTCAGTATAAAACTGGATGACAGAAGGAGCTGCATATTAGTAGAAATCACAAACAACACACCATTTATATTACTTACAACATCAAGAGTATTAAAATGAGAATCCCTAAAATCATATTTAATCCTGATTGTTATATTCTTCATTGTCACAAGTAAAATCTTCTTAACATCTTCTAAGTAACTTTGAATAATTTTTTGGTATCTTTTTTTTTTTTCTTCTCTAACAGCAATTTAATTCAGCAGTCATCTCCATCAAATAGTTTAGATGTATGTGCAGTATACATATGTATACTTGTCCACATACATATCAAGACTTTATTTCAATTTTTCAGCCTTTGTCTGGTATATACTAATGACTTCAGTGCATAATTTACATTTCAAAACATACATCAAGTACATAAATGCTGACTAGAGAAAATACTTAAATTCAAGCATTATCACACCACTGTAGCTAAGATTTCTTGTGCTTTTCACCACTAAGTGGCAAAAACAGTGATGCAGTACAAGCCCCGGACTAAAATTCAGACTTCCCATTCAGAATCTTAGTGTCACTCTGGATTAGTAACCTATCTTTTTTTTTGACTCAGATGGTACCAACCTAAAATCTAACTGCAAAACATTTGCGCAGATGGAGTGCAAGATTAAATCTGTTCACCACTGTCAAGGCTGAGGTGGCTGGGCGCTGGGTCCTGCCCAGGGTGGACATACACTGTGCAGCCCTCCACCGCTGCCAGTCCCACAGAAACAGCTCATCTACAGCAGCTCTGCTATTCATCGGGTGGCCGGCTACATCAGGGGTTATGTCACTGGGTAAAGGAAGAAGATTTGGGAAATCTGTAAAAATTAAACCAAATCTAGTAAAGCTTTCCAAATCCACTTCTCTAGAGATGGTCTTCATGGCTTTAATGCTTTAGGCCGCACTCAGGCTTTGTCCTTCTGCCTTCATTAGTCACCAGGCTTAGGGAGAAGCACCATGGACTCTCACAAGCCTCCTCTTTCAAACACTCATTAAAAAAAATAGTAAAACAAAGTTCCCAAGATGACAGCTGAGCTGGAACCATGGAAAGCAGCAGAGTGCCAGGACACCGCAGGTATCACAGCCTTACTGGCCCTGACGAGCCTCACCGGGGCCCATATCCCTGCCCATGGGCCAAGGAACCCCACTCCCTACGGCATATGGACCTTGGGCCTACGCTGCAGGGTGTCTCCTGAAAGGTCCCCTTGTCTCCACCCCTGCTGGGGTTGGCCTCATCTCCTGAATGAACTCCAGACCCATGTTACAGTATTGTTTCCAGTCCTGTCTGTGTCCTCGTCTCCTGTGGCTCCTGACTAGGCTCCCTGGGTGGACCCTGGTCCTGGTGCATCACTTTTTGCCTCAGCTGGGACTATCCATGGACCTTGTTACCTGCACCCACCTCTGCCCACTCGGGTCAGATGCTGTGGGACTGTGCCTCAGTAAGGGCACTGCAGGTACTGGGGTCACCCTTGGCTCCTCTCTTGTGGAAGGGTTCTGGCTCCTCCTGCTGCCTGACACAGAGCTCCTAACCTACAGTAATATTGCATAAATATTGGCTAATTGTGCAACGCAGAAAGTTTCATGACTATAACCTGGTTTAGCACTGCTGTTGCAATCAGGATTTTCTGTTAATATCATAAATATGCTATGCTATGTGTACAAATATACTGTAAATCTACATCTAGGAAGCTAGTTCAGTCCCACAACAGTAAGAACACGTCTGCTATGATCATCAACTATTGTATTTGTAAACTCCACTGAGCATGATGTGGTCTGCAGGAAAATATGGTGTTAATCAACCCAGTTGCTGCAAGTCTTTAAACCTAGAAGGATGTCACTAACAACCTGTAACACTAACAATTATACAAATAAGAAACAAGAGGCCAACAGATTTCTACTGTGTAGGAATAGGCTGAGCAATCATCAGCCTTGAGGTCACATTCAGCTCACTAGATGATTAGATGAATTTGTATACATAGCCTTCTTTACAAATATTGCTGACAGCAGCAGACAAAATACTATTGGGCAGAATCACAGAATCACAGAATAACAGAATGGTAGGGGTTGGAAGGGACCTCTGTGGGTCATATAGTCCAGCCCTCCTGCCGAAGCACAGTCACCTACAGTAGGCTGTAGAGGACCTTGTCCAGGCGGGTCTTGAATATCTCCAGAGAAGGAGAATCCACAACCTCCCTGGGCAGCCTG
>Ga0065711_1000823_pt1 | contig 54417 bp, 30 predicted proteins | sample Hoacrofraction12_FD_59098 | JGI IMG/M metagenome (GOLD analysis project Ga0065711, IMG submission 59098) | Hoatzin crop microbial communities from Cojedes, Venezuela - Epithelial fraction 12 v2 (version 2) | ecosystem: Host-associated > Birds > Digestive system > Esophagus > Crop | place...
TATGTTATGTTATGTTATGTTATGTTATGTTATGTTATGTTATGTTATGTTATGTTATGTTATGTTATGTTACAATGAAGTATTTTACTACGGATTAAGAGGCACAAGGTAATCCAGCTGCAAGTATGTTCCCAGGGAGTTAAAATCAGAAAGTAGGTGACAGAAAGCCACACTAGTGCCATGTCGGGAATACCACTGTTTTGCATGGTGTGAGCTGGAGATTTTTTGGCCAAGGAGAGAAGAATGCTGTATATCCACTCTGAGAAGATCGAAGTTTTAGATCTCTTTATTTCAAATGAAGAAACCAAGTCAAATGAGGAGATACCTATACTTCAAACCACTGTGAAGAAGTAATACCTTAGCCTAGAATAAGCAAACAGCCAGTTAGAGAGTTCTAAAATTAGGTATTTCGGTTTGAGTAGCCTTAGTGAACTGCTTTCTAGAATACTTAAAGTGTTGGCTGCAGCAATCTCAGAAGCATTAGCAGCTATATTTAAGAAATAGTGGAGGACACGCAAGGTACGGGAAAGCTAGAAAATGTCATACTTCATTTTCAAAAAAAGAAGAGAATAGATGGACTATTCAGTATAACTTAAGTATCTAGGAAATACTGGAAATAATGAGCAGACATGTTTTTCCAGGGCGAGATGAGTAACAAACAGTACAGACTCATCAGGAGCAGAACAACCTAATTTCCCTCCACAGAATGGTAATAAACTTTCTGGACTGTGTAGTAACAGTAGACACAGAAACATACATCTTGCCTGTAGTAAGACTTTTGACACTGTGCTATGGACCAAGCAAGTGGGCTAGGAAAGCATAGCCTTGAGAGTATGTGGAGGCTGCTGAGGTAAAGCTTCCAAGAGACTCATGATTTTTCACTCTTGCATGGGAAGAATGAATGAAGAGGGGTTGCATAGAGCTATGTCCAGGCTAGGCTCTGTTCAGTGTTGTGCAAGTAAGCTGGATGGTGGATAAAACATAGTTACTACATTTGTGGATGACATGATACTTAGAAAGACCATATATATGCTGGAGGTAGGAATAAAATTCAAAAGGATATAGAGTAACTGGAGAAATGGTCTAAAATAGAATAATTGTATGTGAAGACAATATGCACAAGTACCAGTTTCTACACTTAGGTGGAAAAACAAGTTCACAGAGGGGAACAATTGACTAGATAGCAGATTTACAGGGGAAAAAAAAAGGAGTTATGATGAATCAGAAGCTGAACGTGTTTGCTGAAAAAAATGAAAGTCACTCCAGGGGGTATAAACTTAAGTAAAACTTAAAAGTGATGTGATCTAATCCTTCAGTTCCATTCAGGTTTGAAATGCCTTTGCCAGAGTCCAGTCTACAGTTTCATTCCAAGGAGAATGTGGACCTACACGAGAGGGTCCAGAAAGCAACAGCTTGAAAGTCCTGAAATGAAAGGGTCTTTTTTTACTTCCTGAATGGAAGAAGGTGCTTTCGAGATAAATATCCACAGCAAAGGCATAAGTGTGGGGAGGTTCCAGAGCCTCTTTAACTTGAGGTCCTCAGACAAATATCTGCTATGAATGATGTGGTTTGTATAGTTTGTTTCCGACATGGAATAGAAGAGTAGAATGCATGATCTTTTGAGGTCCCTTGAAGAGATGATCTTCTGATTAACCTTGCTCCATGTAACACCAAGGTCTGTGTAACAGAGAGGCCAGCAGGGTTGCATCCTGGCTTGACCACACTGCTGGACGTTATGGTTAATTATTAATACCAAACAAGAAAAGAATAGGATCTGTGACTTCTTCTGCTGCTGTGACTGATTTTACTGAAGAAGCTAGCAGAATTACAACCAGCTACACGTCTGTGCTTCCCCTGTGGAGGAGATGCAGGTACACAGACAACTAGTCAATTAGCTCATCAGGTCCCATAGACCAAACAAGGTTGGTTCTGCTGCATGTTGTTGAAACTTACAGCAATGGCAGCAAACTAGAATATCAACTTATTTTAATAGCACAGCTCAGTGATTCGAGGAATGTATCCTAACTGGTAGGGGTGGATATCTATTTCAGCCATGTGCAATCTGCAATGTTCATCATGAACTTATGGAAGTTCATCACTTCCAGAAAAAATCTGCAAGGGTAGATGCATGCGGAAAACCGTTTATGGAGATTACACAAATCCATCAAACACTACCGGCAATCAAAAAGTATTTGTTCGCTATTCAGGATAAGTCAAGAGATGTGGGCTGTATGTGACTGGAGGGAGGCACTGCAGGGAATGCACACAGGAGGGGGCATTTTTTACAGTCACCAATTTGACAACACTAGGCAGGACCATTAGAAGAAATAGACTTTCTTTTTATAGATTGTAATTGTGTGTACGGTGTTGTTTTTAATCTGTTAACCCTGTATAAAATCCAATAACATGCTTGACTGGAAAAATAGTCTTTATTTGAAGGTAATAACAGAGAGAAAGCCTACCACTTCTTTTGTAATTTTTTCTAATGGTTTAGCATTCTCAAGTCTGAGGAGGAAAAAACCCAACTCAACTCAATCCAAACCAAGCCAAACAAAACCAGTCAAAAAACATTCCCCTTCCCCCAGTCTAGATTATTTCCATACTGACTTTTGTGGATTTAATTTTCTTTATTTTCTCGATAGATTAAAGAGCCCTCAAGTGATCAACTTTTTTCTTTTTCTTTTCTTTTTTTCCAAAGTGTTGATAAATTCTTCTGTTTCTCTCTTTTATAAGTAAACAGACAAATTGTTACTGGCAAAGCCTAATCCCAGTCTTTCTGGTGGCTCTTTTTTGTATCCTCTCCAAGTTCTTGACACCCTTTTAAAACTAAAGTTACCAGAAGTGGATATGATACTGTAGCATCTTTCTCCCAGTGCTGAATACAAAAGTTAATTTACGTCTCAACTCCTACTCACTGATTGCCTATTTATTTGGCTATGAACTGCAGAGAGATGAAGTGACCTCTTGCCTCATGAGTTTGCTTCCCTGCTATTTGAATTGCCCAACTATTTAAAAGAACTAGAACTGCTGCACTGGGTCGAAGCAGAAGTCCAGGAAGGCCACTATGGCATGTCTGACAGTAGCTAGTCACAGAGAGTTAAGGGAAAATAAAGAACCTCACAATGATTTTTTTCCAGTGTATTTCACAGTTTTCAGCAGTTTGCATTTTAAAGACCTCTTTATTAAAAAGCTGCACCTTTGTGTTTAGTAATTTTTCATAGATTTTTTTCCTAATTAATTTATCTAATCTGATACTTGCTAGTCCTTGGACTGTGAAAAATAGTGAATAATCATTCACTGTTCGTCTTCTCTGTACTGTTTATGATATTTTACTTCTCTATCATATATTCCCTTAGGTTTCTCTTTTCCAGGATGCACAGTCCTAGTCTGTCTCGCTCTATAGAAGTCATTGCCTAATTTTGCACATCACTATCATTTCTAACACATTTTTTGCTCTCTATTCTTTTGTTTTGGAAATGGGGAAGGAGAACTGTATGTAGGATTCAAGAAGTAAGTTCTATTTTTAATTCATTTCNCCTGGTAAGAGAGCTCTGCAAAAGGACTCAGCACCAAGACCTAAATTACCAAGTTACCTAAATTAGGTATTTAAATTGACTGGCCAGATTTCCAGGACTGTTGAGTACCCACTGCCTTCCACTGAGGTAGTGGAAGCTGTGGTTTGTTCTTCTGAATATCTGAACCCTGCTGTGGACATTGAGCACTTTGGAACTAATCTTTGTAATATAAATGCATCTTGAAAACACCGTGTTTGCCTGAACAGCAACAGAATGAAAAAAATCCTCTAACTCTCTCACATTTTTTAATGCTGAGGTTAAATACGCAATCATGGGTAGGCAGGAAGAGGGTGTGCAAACTCTCTGCAACTGTATCATTTCATCATTTTTATGAGCAGTGGGGATTATATTTTTGCAAAGAACACTATGCATTATAAAAACATCTGACTTTTTGAAACACATTTCCTGGCATCTTAGACTTCAACAATATTGCTTCTTTTCTTGTTGTATTTTAGAGGTTTTTTAGAGGTTTTCACAAACAATTTCTTGGGGAAATTATGACTAATAAAACTAACTGAGGCTACCTTTATATTGCCCCCTGAAAAAAATACTTATCTTTTACAACAACAACAGTGGGAATGCTGAACTGCTTTGCTAATGCTGATGTATTCCCTTGTAACAGATAGGAGCATAGTTTTGATTCTTTTTAAACAAAAGGCTTATTATTGATACAGCCCTTACTCTTTGCCACGGATCATAACTTCACTGAAATGCCCAAATGAAAAAAAAAGGAACTAATAATGAAGCAAAATTCATGAATTCGAGTACACCTGCCTCTTGTACTGGAAAAGTCCCATGGAAAAATAATATTATTGTTCTCCTCTATCACCAGCCTGTCCCCTTTCATAAGCACTGTGGTTTTTTTCTCAACATAATTAAAAAAAGAGAGCTAGTGTCCTGGGAATTTGTATGTTTCATTTACTAGCACCTGGTGTACCTCTTCCTCTCTCTTGCTTTTACTCCCAGCGAACATATATAGTAGATTATATAACATAGAAAAGGCAGGAAAGTCCACGCGACTGTTTCTTCATAAGAAACATGGCAATGTGGTTTTATTGCATTAAGAAATGTGGTCCTCCTTTTTCCTTCATTGGAGTTCTTCAAATAAGAAATAAACATTTGGTGGTTGAAGCAAATGGCAATGTTGACGTTTTTTGGCCTACAAATGGCATCTAGGGACCTGGATTGCAGGTATTTCAGATCACGAAGCAGTAGAGGAATGTGGAGGTTGCTGACAGTGTTCAGACTAATAAATACCAAGTCTTTTTGGTGAGGTTTACCAGAGCTTTCTCATAGGCAGAAAACTCTTCACCCTAAGGATGAAAACCACAAGATTGTCACTATTTCTAGGACTGCTTAGGGCAGGTTCTGCATGGTTTGGTTTCTGGAGTAAAAATCATCATTGTTGACTTTATCAGTGCTCCATTGGCCTAACGGATTTCATGAAAAAAAATCTACCTCAATAGTTTGCTACTTCAATTATGTCTACACAAGGACTTGTTATCTGAAGCAGCGCAATGCACAGTGTTAGCTGAAGACATGTTTCTCATCTAATTGCAGTTTAAAGCCTACAGCACAGACCAGTGAAGATAAAGTCTATATTATGTGGTGGACACATTAAAATTGAACTTAGTGCCCACTACAATACAATACCTGTCTGAATGAAGGTTCTACTAAATCATACAACCATCTAATTCCAAGAGCTGTGCTTTGAATTTCTCTTCATAAGCAATAACATTCAAATAAAAGAGAATTTTCCTACCAGGACATAAGATACAGCAACATAGGTGCTGTCCAGAAAAATGAATGCTGTCCTGGGAATAAAGAGGCAAGGGTTATGGCCTCAGTCATGATTATGGGTTGCTCACGAAACCTGGGAAAGTGATTACACTGTCTTATTTTTTAAAAATAAGGACAGTTGTTGATCTCTAGAGCTGTAAATCTGGACCCATCTTAATGTCTGTCTTCTCAATTTCAGTGGCTGCAGATGTCCCCCTGTCCTCACACTCTTCACACTGACCTGTCATATATCTCCTTGAGCAGCAGGGATGCCAGTGGAGATGTTTATGACCTCAGACATGACAGCCTTTGCCTGGCATCACCTCAGAGCCTTCTGATGTTATGCATCCTTCTCATCCCACACCTGCTGTGTCTTTGCTTGCATTCTCAGTCAACTACATTAAAATCGAACATTGCAAAGTGCTGCAGAAGAGGCAGGTCTATGTTATCATTATGGCTGGCAGCGCCTTTGGTAAAGAAGATACGCGAACGTTAGCTCTCAGACCAAGTGCCAATGATAAATTTGGGAAATCCTGCATTCAAGAGCCAGCAGCCTCTCCCTCTGAAGCCACTGGCACAGCTCCTGGGACCCCAGCAGACCTGTGGTGGTCAGAAGCTTGCTGGGAGCTGGCTGCAGGCGAGGGAGGGATCTCTGGGCTTTGAGTCAGCCCCAGGTAAAGACATTACTGGCTTCAATTTTGCCAAGCTTGAAGAAAAGTGAGAGCTGGCACTGAGAAGGTTAAGAAAAGTGGTCAGACTTCATACGTCCTCAGACAGACTGAACAAGGGCAGTAACATAAGGGTGCGACTGCAGCCCTTGGGTCTGTTGTCTTTTATTATGCTGGGCGAGAAAACTGGGTGAAAATTGTCTACCCATGGATACACCTTACAAAATCTCAGTTCCCTTCTCACCCTAGATACTATTCAGTGGGATGGGATGGGATGGGATGGGATGGAGATGAAGCAGAGAAACACAGCATCCTACTTACATGAAGTTAAATATTCTATGTTGATTAAGAAGAAATTATTGGATTCACAGTTTCAATTTACCTGAGTATCAAGAGACCAGTTCTGTGTTATACTTTGCTTACTGTCCCTTTCCTGAAGGAAGATAGAAGTGCCCCTGCACTATCTCAGTGAAGCTGAACTGCGAAAACCTACAGAAGATGCAGAGTGAAAAGTAGACCCATTTAACAAAATTGGAAGATAAGATGTTTTTCTTGCTGTTTTGGTGCTGTGTAACTTGTCTCTTGACATGAACTTTTCACTGCCATAGAAAAATCCTAACGCATTTTTCCCCAACAAGATTTAGTTTTGCTGTTGATTTTTTGAAAAAAGAAAAATAACAAACCACAAATAACAACCCCACCAGACCCCCAAACAAATCCCGCCCAAAAAACATAAAACAAACAAACAAAAAACCCGCCAAAAAAACAGCTAACTGATTTTCCCAAATGTTTTGTTTATCTGCGGTTGTGACCAGAAAAGGGTATTGGCAATTGCAGCATATTTTATTAAACTACTGATAGTTCTCATGTCCTGTACAAAACAGCAGAGTGCCAGAGTCTGTGTTTGTTCATCTACACTACATTTTCTTTTCACGAGGTGGACACTGGATCTTTGGTTTATCTTTACTCCATGCCTGTTTTCAGCTGTTTCTGATACTGAGGCAGGTAGAGCAAAGAAAGAGGCACCAGGTGGAGGTGTTAGTGTTACCACCTGGTGTCTAACACAGGCTTTGCTTCAAAGAGCTTATGGAGACCCAAATGACTTGTGAGGAGAGCAGAAGGATGGTGGGAGAGCATGAGTAAGCCATGGTGGTTCATATTTTCCAGAGTGACAAGCAGTACCTGCGGAACCCATTTTTGGGTGGGGGTTGACAGTTCACTCCTTTGTTTGCTGAGGTAGAAATCTTATGATTTCCTGATCAGAAGAAATTAAATTAAAAGAGGAAAAACTAAAGAGGCTGATGAGGTAGCTGGCTGTGAGAAGAGCTGTTTACTCTTATGGAGGTGCCTACTCACTCCTTCTAAATGATATTTCTGATTTTAATTCGAGAGACTTCAGGACCAACATCCTACCTTACTGAAGTCAAAGCAAATTTTGCCTCAGGCTTCACTGATGCTGCAGTTTCACCCTGATCCTTCTGTAGACCAGGGAAATGCCCTGGGCACGCACTGAAGCAGTTGTGCTGCTGTGGTGTCACAACAACGGTGCAGCAGGTCTCTGGCCCTCAGTAAGGGCTGATGTCAGAGCAAGCACCATGTTGCAGTCATTCAGGGAGTTGCTGCACCATGGGAGATACGTCAGTGTCAGTATAGAGGCGCAAAGTACATCATATACAAAGGCCTTCTGTTCCTTTTGAGGGCCCCGGGGTGAATCTGGCACCCTCCTCACAGCTTGGGCCAAATCCAGAGCCATCCCCACAGTCAAGCATCCCAGCACCGGGTATTTCTCACAGCAAAGAGCTCGGCTGGTTCTGGCTGTGATCAGAATGGTCCCTTGTCCCCCTGGACAGAATTAGTCCTATTGTTTCACGCAACATAAATGTCACTTTTCATATTGCTTCACAGAATCTAACTTCACACACTACAAATAAATTGTCAATGGCACCTTATCTGATGCAAGTGCAGTGCACCTTACATTCAATGTTGCAAAACAGCCTGTCTGGGCTGTGACCATTTGTTCTTGTCAGGCCTCCTGACTCCAGAAGAAATGGAAACAAGCTCACAGATTACTTAGTAATGAATAATACTCCAGATGTTGTTAACCCCATCTTCAGTTGGACGTCAGCTGAGGCAGTTGATGGGTGCAGCTATAATACATCTTTACTCTCAAGGGAAAAAAGAAAAAGCTGGCTCTTTTTCAAAAAGTGAAAAAAGGAGTCACATGAGTGATTTGTTTTACTAAAAGAGGCTCACGAAATGTTCCTTCTTCAAATTAATCTTACTGAAATCTTAAAAATCAGAAGGGTGCCACAGGGTGTGAGAATAGCAAGCCAGAAACATTTGCTATGAACTTCAGCTCCTCTCACCACAACTCAAGCCAAAAAACTTCTCCAAACAAGCAGATTTATATTCTTGAGAGGTTTATAACATGGGTGAAATGGCTATGTGTAACTTTTTTCTATGGAAAAAAAAAAAAATAGAAAGAAAGAAAGAAAAGATTGAAGCTGCAATCAACCCAGAGACACTGAAGCAAAAAAATTGAGCGAGAATTGCAGGAGAGAGGAGTTCTGTCAGAGCCTGAATGTGCTGCTGGAAAATGGCCAGTGAAGATACCCACATTCCTCTACAGAGAAAGAAAGGATGCTGGTTAGGACTGGCAATCCACACCAGCGAAGTGACTGATCATATTTTAAACAGCTTTTATTTATTCATTAAATAAACCAATTAAATGTGTTGCCTCACTGAATAGCTGTAAGAAACATTTAATTTATCATGCAGCGTGACAGTTCAACAATACAAACCCTGGTCCAGATAATCAATGAGCCAGCACAGACGTGCTATCCAAGTAGGAGAAAGGGACAAAGAAATACCTCCATCTACCCGCTGTTTTCTCCCCAAATGCCTGGGAAGTTTGGTAGACCTTATCAGCATTCCAGGTTATGAATTCCAAGCAAACTCAAAAATCAGATCCTCACATCAAAAATGTCCCATCAGCTGTTCCTTTGTCTTTCTCTTCCTGAAAGTCTGGGACAGAGAGTGGCAGAGGCTGAAAAAAAGATTCAAGAATCTTCATGACAATTCTTAAACTGGAAAAGAAAATTATTATACTGAAGGAAACACCCCACCCCCCTCTATTATAGTGGAAGTCAGGTACAGGAAAAATCTCAAACTTATTGGACCACCCAGCAAGTACCAAACTCCATACTTTCCTTCAATTGCTTCCTGGCTTCTTTCCTGGACAGGCATGCCACAGGCAGCAGACTGAGACTCTAATAAACCCACTCCACCCTGCCTTCATGGTCAGCAGCTGATAACCAGCCAGACCCAGTCTGACTCACATCACAGCAGGGGCAATCCGGGGGGTAGCATGAAGGAGCTGCTTCACCTAACAAAGAACAGCGATTTGAGTACGCGGAACTTTCTGTTACCTTTGCAGTGTCACCACAAGGAAGCATCTCTTGTCCTACAGAGCAGGAGTTTTCACCAGAAAGGAAAGAAAGTCTTTAACACCAGGAGACAAATGTATATTTATTCCATTGTGCCTAGAAACAGAATTTCAGATATATCAGCTCCTCTCTTTGTTTTCTCCTGTGCTCTCAGAAGCTGCCTGGTGCATATCCCCTGTCTAGCTTCGAGGCAGCTGTGCTGGCCCTCTACACCTAAGCAAATGTCACCTGAAGTCTGGATTTTTCCAAAGCATCGAGTCCTAGCTTGCTTCTGCTCTCATTGAGGTCATCAGCGTCATTGCTCTCCACCTGAGGAAAGTTGGTCAAAGTGATAGAAGTACCCAAAAAGTCCATTTAAAATCACCCTCTTGGCTAGATTTAGAGATCATTGTAAGTATGTTCAGTCCGTATCTGTTGTTGAGATAGGTTTATTTTAACTGTCTTCCTCATATTCTCTTTACTTTTCTATCAGCTATTGCCTACATTAGGTGTAAAAAAGGACAAATGTTTTTGAAATATTCATTCCCCTCCCGTTCTTTCACTGATTTGAACTCTAAGAAACAGGTTTATTAGTTTTATTGAAAGAATGGAGATCAATATCCTGGGTCCCTATACTTTCTATATATAATTGTGTAGCATATAACACAATATGTGCTAAGTAGTGCATTACTACTTTGTAGTTTAGGTAGTATATTATATATAACACGTTGTTTGTGTATGTAGAGTGTATGTAGAATGTACATATGCACTATATGTATACTTGCACATACATATATAGTGTATATTTATATATATAGATTACAAGAGTGCTTATTCTATGTACAATATATACTAAAGCATATATGATTAAAATGTGGTATCTAAGTGCTACAGTATTAATATGCACAGTATTCATGTGCAAGCTGCTCTGTGATGAACAATTAATGAGGTCGTATGGATTTACGCGGTATGACTTTCTCTGCATTTTCACCGCCGTATCCTGAGATTACCTGTGGCTTCATACTTCTGCAATATATGCAGTTTTCTTCGATGTCACCTATTTTCCCATGCCTCTCTGTCTACTGGATTTTGGTTAGAGAAGCTAAGTATTGGCTGCATCTGTTCCAGTGCTGACTGGCCAGTCAATGCATGTGTCCCAGCAGGCCAGCTGGCAGACCAAACCAAGTAGATAATTACTACTCTCACACTTTAGCTTTTTGTTTAGGCCTTAAACTGGGCTAACCTCCATTACCTAGCCACTGACTCCACAAAGACTGTAGAAATCTAATTTTCTTTGAATTGTCAGTCCTTCTGTCAAATTTGGTTGGAGTTGACCAGCAGCTAGCAGGAGGAACGACAGACACATATACAAACAAATGAAGAGAGGGACTGAATGCATATGACTCACTTTCTGAGGAAACAATAAAGGGATTAATATTCTTAGGCACTTCAGAGTTATGTGTCTAGTCTAAATTACTTGTCTTGGTCACTTCTACACTCAGTGAAGAAGACAGGCACATCCAGCAGACATTTGATCCAATTTAAGATATGTAGAGGAGCATTTCTTGGATAAAATATTTGTAGAGTATATAAAATATGAGCAGCTGTTCATTGCGGAAGGCTGTCTGTTGGTTTATCACACCCATGAGTTGAAGCAGGAGCTGTGCTCTTCAGGGACCCTAGCAACCAGCCCCCGGGAAGCAGTAAACTCCTGAAGAGGAACCAAAGCCAGATCCATCTGTCGTTGCGCAATTACACCTGGACCCGTGTTTCTACAGACACATCCTCTTCTTATAGCCCAAATCTTATTCAGAAAGGCAATAATTACAACATTGCACAAGACTTTTCATCCCTGGCAAATTTATCTGTGAGCAGACGGTGTGGCTGGGTACACCAAAAACCCAGACAGGTGGGCTTTCTGCATATAGAGAAAACTTGCAACAGGTCCAGTGCAGGCTGGACATATCAGGCTTATTGCACAGGCACAGATGAACAACCTGGGCAGCCCTGCTCACCCTGCCCACAGCAGATTCACTGCAGCTACTTGTAGAGGGCAAGCGTAACTGGTCTGACACAGCCTGGGCACATCAGGCTTTCTGTGTATGCATCACAGGTTTCTCTGCCTGGGGAATAGCAAGGAAAACCCTTGTTGTAGTTAGAAGTATTATTGGAAAATGTTAACGAGTATTTTTTAAATAGTAATTTCAAAATTTTCAAAGTCTCACTGGAATAAAGTAACAGCATAGAGAAAGGTATAGGTGTGGAGCAGGAAAGAATGAATTTGCAAATAGGTAACTAAGCAAAGGCTTATTACGAGTGCTGTGAACTTCAGCAGGAAAGGGTGATGTTTACAATCACTCAGATCACACAAAACTTACATTTTCGATATCAAAATCACGACCAGCCACAGCTAGTCTCTGTGAATGTAAAGAGGAGTTCTGAAAGCAGTAGCTCTGACGTAATTTGGTTTTACATCTCGAAATACTGTATTTATGTTCCTTAATTTGGAGTGGTGCTAAATTTGGAAATCTTCTAGAGCATTTATGAAGGTGGTACAAAATCTCCATATCCTCAGTAAAGAGAAATGTAATCTATCAATTGGGAAGCTAACAAGACATAATCCCTAAAGATAAAATTACCCCAGTTGTAGCTTCAGGAAGCCTCCCTCTCAAGCAAAGAGTGACAGAGATTATCCTTCAGACTGTGGTTCATATTTCGATTCTTGCTTTCCGTTGCCATCTAGAGAAACTCTTTGTTGACTGATGACCTGATGAACTACTCCCATCACTTGGGCCTATCTCAGCCCCCTGATTCCTGGAGTTGTTCTGTTGTACAAGTAAAGAGTATAAGCACGTCTTCAGCCACCAACTACTAAACTCTCCTCAGAACAACAGTGTACCCCTTCAACTCCCTCAAAACCTCACCTTTGTGAGGGTACCTGCAGTCTGCAGAGCAAGTGGACTACAAAGGTCTGCAGTTGTTACATTGACCACAACCATTTTGCTGTCCCTTAAAATCTTCCCAGACTTGTATTCATCTGTTGCCTCTGCCCGCAGACTATGAGGTCCCTATAGCAGGAGCAATCTTTATTGTTCCTTGGTTGAGCATCATGTAATTAGCGTGATGGTTGTATCATGTTGCAATCCTTGACTTTAGCTACAAGGAAACGCCTCAAGACACAGGTCTAGCTCTAGGCAGAAGCTCAGTTTTCTTAGGGACTCTCAGGAAAGATCAACAAGCCACAGCCAAGCCTGCTTCACCCATGACAAAGGTTTAAAAGCAGGTTAGCAGCTGCTGCTGAAAGAGGGACAGCAGTGTGTGTGGTGGCAGCCTCTCCCAGCAGCCACGTTCTCTGCTCCCATCAGCCTTGGTGTCCCCATGTAGCAGAAGCAGCAAGCTCAGCTCTTGAGGAGTCTTTCCTGGTTCTTCACCACATTGGTCTTTTGTCCGTACCTCACTGTATTTTCCCTGGTAGAAGCTGCCTTGGCCTTAGCCTTGGCCTTGGCAAAGAGAAACTGTGTGCTTGCTGTGCTGCCTGAGGAGCCTTGAACTGGCACCATCTTTACACATTGAAACATCTATGAATAAATTACCATTTCCGAGGTTTGCTCAGTTCTTGTTCAGTCATTGCACACTGAACTTCAGTGTGTTTTAATTCATCTTAGATGGGAGATGAGTATTCAGCAAAGGTGAAGGCTGAATGCCAGTCGTTCTCAGTTCCCTCCAAAACACACAAGGAATAAAACTGCAAGAATATATAATGCTGCATTTGTTAGAGGTAGAAAAATAGAAGGATTTCTGTACAACCATGTCTAATACTTTGGTCAAGCTGTATTCATACTATACACAATTATTTTCCTATGCATGAATCAAAACAGAGAGTTTTTTCCTTGCTATCAATAAAGGGCAATGTCTTATTTATGCAGGTGCAAAGTGCTCCGTGTGTGTGTACCCTGGCCTAGGTGAATGCAGACTCTTACTTGGAAGCCATTTGAAAAATACCACTGATTTGTTTTGATTTTTTTGCCAGCAAGGATTGGTCACGGGGTCAACATATGGGATTGATTTAGGGCATTATTCAAATGAGAATACTCTGCCACTGCTTTCTTGATCTCTCCTAAACCAGCAGCAAAATATTTCAGCTGTCAAAGCACCAGTCATTCTGGTAGAAGATACACCCTGATCCACAGTCTGTGAGTTACGCCCTGATGATTTATCCAGACTAGCTGCTCTTCTATTCCCTGAAATCTTCCCCATGTTGTTATTTAAAATCTATGAAAATACACATAGCATACAAAAATGTGAGCATGCATTTGTCTGCTTGCATTTGTGTGTTAGTGCTGGTGGTGGGAAGTTTGCTATTATCGATGATCTCATGTTGCAAAATTCGTCTCTGCGTATATATTTTCCTCATGCTCTGGAGTTTTCAGATCAGTGTTCTGGCAAGGTCAGTGGCTGGGATTAAAATGTTTTAAATTATTAAAATGGATTTTAAAATACCTCCTCCTTTCTAGCAGATTGTGAAATATTTCCCAAATTCTGGAGAAAAGGCAGAAGCAGGAATGTAAATTTTCAACGATTATTTAATCCGTTGTTCACTAGAGCTACAGTAAGGTCCTCCTCCCATATACTGAGCCCTTCAGCAGAAATGCTGTCTGGAAGGAATCTGCCCTTTCTCGAGATCTCAGGTTGCTTTGTGCTTAAAGCAGAGGAAAAAATGATTTGACAAATTGCAGGTCATAGCACAATCAATGGAACAGTGTAGTAAAGATTTAATTCAGGTACTTCCCCCCCACACACACAAAAAGCTAACAGTTATGTAACAGCAACATCTTTCTTGGAAAGTGATGATGAGTAGAAACGAGAAACCCAAGGAGAAGTTGAAGAGAAATCTGCTACTGTGGGGTGAAATTCGGCCAAACTTTAGAAGAAAACTGGAGCAGCTGGACTTGGTTAGGGCCACAGCAGACAGGTCAGACATCTGTGTGTTGGGGTTTTCCCATGTCTACACAGACACACGCAGAAACACGTACAGAAACATGCCCGCTATGTGCATACAATGTGCATACTGTGAACAACAGAAAGAGGCAACTGGAGAAGTTCATAATCTAGACAACTAATGTAGCTGCAGTACCTCACTTACAGACATCTCAGGTTAGAAAAGATGAATCCCACCCAAAATTACTTTATTTTTATTGATACCTTTCCCTGATCAATTGTACTGGTGTGTACCATTTATAAGCTGTGTTCTGTGCTTCTGTGGGTGATGTGTTTCTGTATTTTCTATGTTCTTGAGTATAAATACACTCTTCATTAAACAGTAGCCTTTGGAAATATGTTTGCAGAGGGGAGATGTAAGGTCAGACAAAGAGTACCAGAGTTTACAAGGACCAAAATTCACTGTATTGCCAAGGAAGGCAGCAAACTGGGAACGTCTTTGTGTCAGTCATTCCACCACTACCTAACCTTGCAAAGAGGGTAATGAGAGTCCAGTATTTTAATTTTGGGTGCCAGACGCTTGGGTTTGGGTATCACTACAGGCCTGGGCACTGGTACAGCCAATGATACTTCTTCACAGAACAGCCTCAGCTTCCCTTTCGGAGCACGGAGGCAGGTGCCAGGGCAAGTACTCACAGAATGACATGTTCAAGACCTCTTGGGCATCATCCATTTCTTGTAATGACATTCCCATCTCCTTCAGCCCCTGTTCAGCTCCCCAGCACACAAAGTAGAGGACATCTGAGAACTGCGTAGAGTGAATTGCCTGATCCAGTGCACAGGCCTCCTGTCAAGCCACATACTTACACGCAGATGAACTGTTTCCACAGCTTCACAGATGCTTAAAAAGAGATCTTCAACTCTTAAAGAAAAGTGAGAAGCTGCATGTTTTGTTGCTCAGCTTCCCCCACAGAAAAGAATAATGTGCACAGAAACAACCCAACACATTGTTTAGTTTACAAACTTTCACCATGGGCTGGAGCAGCTATGGGCGTGCACTTGATTTATGTTCTCCCCCACAATGACTGAACACACAGGGGACAGGAAACTCAGCACTGATTGATGTGGAAACTTACAGCATATAAAATAACCCACTAAAAACTCTCCTTTCCTAAATCAGCTAATGTGAGGCTCTCCCAAACATGCAAGAGAGTAATCAGCTGCTTAATAACTTTATGTGAGCCATGGGACAAGGACATAGATGATTATTATCTACCATGTTTTATTTGTGTGGTACCCAATAGTGTACTCCATCTTACCCCTAAAAATCACTGGGAATACTGTCACATAGCTTATTCTCGTATAGGTCTTTGCTCATTAATCCTTTTTTCTCTTTCTTTTTTCTCTCCTTCTGCCGTCAACTCTAACCAATAAATGTCTCCTACTTTTTCTCGCTTTCTGTTTGAGGCTGATTATATTTGTGTTAGTTTGCAGAGATACTGGACATGTACGTGGAGGAAAAGAAGGTGGAAAGAGAGGATGGCAAATCATGAAGGCAAGGTTTGGAGGCTTCCCTCTTGGTTCCTGAATGAGACAGCAGCAAAGAAGCCTTGGCTCACACAGAGATGTGTCCAAGACCTCTTAGATATCATCTGATTCCAGCAATGCCCTGCCACGTGATCTCTCACAGGAGGTTTCATTTCCTGCTTGCAGATGTTCTTGAAGGGGGAGATTTTCTTCAAGCTAGAACAATGGTCCCACTGAAACCTCTTTTGGAATACAGTGTAATAATTCCATGAAAGAAAAATGTTGGTGGGCATCTTGAGGACTGATTTCTTTCACAGTACTCAGGATTTGTGCATGAATAGGTTGCTAAAGGTTAACTACGGTCGGGGACTGGTCTTTCCTCAAGAGCCACCTGCCATAATTAACTGGGTTGTAAAGAGTTTAAGAGAACAACCTAAATTTCCACACTTCTCTTACAAAAATTACTTGTGCAGACCAAATCTGTCCAAGAATAGAGACCTCCATTAAGACTAAAACACAAATAAAGCACTCCTACTGAACAGCGGTATCAAATAGGTGGCCGGGCAAGACCTGTGTGTTTGGCTATGTCTGTACTGTGAATGCATCCCAGATCTGTATTTGGAACATCTCTATGGGACCGCAGATGGGTCTTCCATCCTCTCCTCCCTCTCTCCTGCCAAGCTGGCAATCAAACCTCCACAAAGCCCCACTCTTTAGATGCGGCCTTTGAGCACTTATCAGGGAACTAAAGGGTGGCAATTTATGGGATGTAGAGAACATATCTTCCTCTTCTAGGAGCACAGCTCTAATTATAGAGCTAGAGTTTTTGTCTTACTTACTCAGGAATTTCGTTAAGTGTGACTTGTCTAGCACTGATAGAGTAGCTCCAAAGTAAAACATATAACTTAGAGTAGAATTTAGGATCAGGATTTAATACACAGATTCAGCAACTTTGTAACTCACTATATTTATGAATGTTATTCTCTGAGACCACATTCGTTCCTGTATAACTCTATTCCAATCAATAGAATTACACTGGGGATTAATTCACTCCTTAAATTTAACCGCATTGAAAATAATTATAAAATCCCATGACTATTATATTTTCATTTTCCAGGGGGAGAAATCTGCCAATATGTAATGTGGTCTCATGTACCTGATTGCACATTACCTCCAAATCTGTGAGAGTGCTTAAGAACGGTAAAGCTGCAGAGTTCATGCTGTTTAGGCTGGAAAAGGGCCAGCTGCATCATTGGCTGAACATCTAGGCTGCCTTCAAAAGGGATGCACAAAAATGATGTTGAAATGGTACTACCTATGTCGACTATTAAATCTCAAAAATTCTTTGCTGCTGTTTCAGCAAAAGTCTTTGCATGAAGAAAAGGAGGCCCAGTCCTAAAAGGGCCACAGCAGCTGCAGTTCCTGCTGACCTCACTAGGAGCTGGAGGTGCAGCGCCGGAAGGTAAAGGATTTGTTCTTGTCACAGTGGTCTGGTACACGCTGGGAGAAGTTTCTTTAGAACCAGTAGAATCGTACATGTATAAAACCCGCACAAGCTTCGTCCTAACAGAGGTATTTAAGACTGCATGCTGTATTCTTTTTATGAAAAGATGGTCTCTGTATTATCTGGGATGATCAGTAATTCTCTGAAAGATAAAAGTAGAAAATACTGAGCTCCTGAGGAAAGGATAGACGTACATCCCTTTATTTCCATCAGTCAGAACTTCACGAGTATTTTTACTGAAATATAGGAAGATACACAAATACATTAAAGAAGTGGAAAATATTTCCAGTCCCTCAAATGTTCTTACAATATTTTAGTTTGTTTTTTCACAACACCTCTTAAAATATTATTCTTTGGTTTTTGACAGCAACTAGAAGTTCACATTTTTTAGTTCAAAGACACTTTTGGAAACTGAAGCTTTTCAGGTTTTTTGGTTAGAAGATTTGTTTTCCAGATTTTGATCCCTCTCCCCCAATGTTATCTTTAAAAAATTTGAGGAATTGAAGCCAATTTGTTTCATTTATTTGCAGGAAATATAAGATGACACAAAATGAAGAAATAAAAATAAATATTCTCATTAATTTTCTTTCCCTTTCAAAAATAACTTTTTTAATTTTAAAAATTACAATTGTAAAACCAGTTTTTAAGAAGTCAGTGGTATTATCCAGGAAATAATCAGTATTGATAAGTAGGGTTTCTGTTGAAACAGGTGATTTTAACCTGGGCTTCAAATAATTATGGGTATTTTTAATGCCTACTATGCATTGATAAAAATCTTGTCTCCTGAATTTTTGTACTGCCTCTTGTGATCTGCTAAAAAAATATTTTCTGACTTTCTTACATATTGTTTATATGCTGCATCTTTACCTCACAGATTTGCTCTCCAATCAGGTGCCACCACCAGTTTTAGAAAGGTTTGACTTTGTGGTACAAATAGCTCTTGGAACATGTATATCTAAATGTCATCACATCGCAGCATTTTAGCACAGGGTGATGATATTCTATTTTGACATAGTGTCATCACGCTGCATCCCAGTAGGAAGCTGTTTTGACACAAAGTGTTGACAAAACATCAAAATGTTAACAATTGCTCTTTAATATTCATGTGTTCCATGATGCCTGGAGCTTACTAACTGATAATAGCAAGACATAGGACCAGTAAAGATTGCTATTAAATGCATTTGTTTAATTTTTATTAAAAAAGGATCCTACTGAATATTCCTACCCAAGTGAAGGAGAACACATGTCCTCCATAAGGTCTACCAAACAGAATGCTAGCATCTCAACCTACAAATAGGAAAAAACCCCACAAATCCACAAAAAACCCCTTCTTTCAAACTTCTTTTTTCTATTTTTGCAATTTACAAAGAAAAATAAAATAATGGTCACAAATAGCAGCGTGGAAGAAACATGATCTTAATATGAGAGACTGGAAGAAACGTCTGGTAGAAACTATTGTAACTGCCTACATGTGAAAGAACAGGCCTGTGTAAGCAGAGGACAGAGTCTTCGAATAAACATCTGAAGATTTTTGGGTGTGAGGTACAGTGAGGGGAGGAAAGACTTCAAACTAAACAGAGTCAGTAAGGAGTCAGCCTGCTTGGGGTCCCAGTTACCTGGTCTGCCCGGAACCCACAGCTCAGCACCCCGGATGTGCAAACGGCCAAGAAAGCAGGGAAACTGCATGGGGTTTGCACCCTAGAGCTGGAAGCTGTGACTCTGTCAATGAGCTCACCTAAGGCAGAAGCCGTCACGTGAGTTTCTCAATACGCTTCAGATCAGGGATCATAGAGTCATAGAATTGTGGAATGGTAAGGGTTGGAAGGGACCTTAAAGATTATCTAGTTCCACCCCCCCTGCCATGAGCAACGGTTTTACTGAAATCAGTTTTTCCTGAGCCTGAACCCAGGTTTGTCCTGAATAATAGCCCTGTGCAATGCAGCAGGCAGCAGCTGGGACAGAGCAGGCGCAGGCTGAGGCTGTCAACCAGCCAGGCTGAGAGGAGCAGCAGCATGGCACTGGGTCGAATGCAGGATTTGCAGTCAGGCATTCTTCCTGCTGTCCAGCCTGTTCCCAGACAGCACTGGCACAGCAAGCTGCACAACAGCCACATTACTTATCACGTTTCATGATGTTAATTTTATTTTTATCAATCAGCTATAGTGCATTATTTTTTTTTAGCCACTGCAATCTAATTCTTTTAAGACAATACTAATAAAGCAGTAAAATAATTATTTCACCATGTAACATGGTTAGTACATGGCATGACACTTCTCTGGCATTTTTGAGATGAACCATTCTGGAACTATTGACAGTTTTGACAATTTGAGACCTACAGTTGTTTTCCAGTCTTGAGCCACCCTTCTCTTTATGACTTTATATTTGACATTACAGTGTTTACCAGAAAGAAGGTGACGTGTTGATAAATGACAAAGAGGTCTGGAAAAATTTTTGAAGCTGCAGGTATGCCTAAATACTACAGATTAGCATAAACATAAGATTATCTCTTGTCATCTGCAAGTACAGATTATGCATGCAAATCTGTTCTGCTTTTTGAATAGAGCTATTGGTTTATTTGGATCTATCAAATGATTAAAAGTCACTTGCACAAATGTGTGTGCAGAATGAGATCCTTAATAAAACCGATGTCTGAACATGTTGCTCTTTCTTCATGAATTTTCACTAGCTGCAACTGTATAGGCTTGCTATTGTTATAGGGTTGAATTTCTTGCGCTAATGTTCATGAAACTTAAATTTCACCTCTTTAAGAGGTGAAAGCCAAGAAGAGGTTCACATGTTCTCATGGTCTGAAAGAGACAATATTTTAATTTGAAAGATTATTGTTGATCTAAAGATTTGGTCCTGAGCCCTTTTCTCCAAGGACAAGTCTCTCCCAAGTTTCTGGCATGTGTTTCAGTTATATTTGAATATAATGAATGGCTGTCACGAAGAATGGTCATAACCAGCAGCCTGTGCTGAATGTGCCCTGCAGTGTTATAGGCTGAATCCCGTAATAGTTCAGCACCTTCATTTCCTACTGACTTCTCTAGGAGCCAAGGTGCTTAGAACAATAACTGACTAGATGATGACAATTTTGTTTTATGCAGCTTTCAGGGTTTAACATTTGTTTCAGTTTCATGTTGAACTGTCTATTATTGTACCGAAACCTGAACTGCTCAGCTAGAATCCTGAGCAGCATTTCTTGATTTACTTCCACACCTTGAATCTGGTAGAAAACTGAAATTAACCTTCCCAAATGAATGCAGTAGAATGCAAGACAGTCTCTTTTTTTTCCCTGAAAAAAACTCCCAAATTCCCTTGCAGCTCAAAACTGCAAAGGAGAAAAATGAACCTGAGGGCTTTTGTCCAAGTAGTTCGAGGGTGTGAACCACAGCAATTCCCTGGCTCCGGGTCCCTGAGTGCTGTATGGTCTTTGTGCCGCTGCTGCCCAACGCAAAGGTCCATGGCAATGCCCACCTCTGCCCACACAGCCGCAGACCATGACTGGTGTGGGTGCGCATCAGCCTTGGGTTTCCACTCTGGGCAGCGTGAGCAGGGGCACGCGCTGTTACCCTGCCCATGTGGGCGCTCCAGCTGTGACAGCAGCATACGTGCACTCTTAATACAATTTGAAGTTGTTCCTGGAGGAAATCCGTAGTTAACAGCAGAGTGGGCTTTTGTAAAAATGTGCCTAAGTGGTAAACACATGCTTGAGGACTGGGTCCCTTAGCAGACGGATGTAATCACAGTGCACCACAAATTTAGAGAGCCACACAGGAGAGTTGCAGGCACTGTCTCTTTCTCCACCCCTTCATACTTCCTGATGCAGCCAAGTATCCAGGCTTGCCTGTGCATGCCATACAGAGTTATCTGCGTATACCCAGCAAGCCTGACGCGCGTATCACACATGTGCTGGCCATCTGTATGGTGCATGGGCAGGAGGTTCAGTGAGCTGCCGTGTTTCTGCCTGTGATTTCCTGGACAAAGGAATGGGAGCTGTGTCCACATGCACTCACACCACACCGACGGTGTGTGACCACACACTTGGCCAGTGTGCCGGGGGCTGAGTCCAGACCCCAGAGTTCTGCTGACTTCAGCTGCAAGTCTGCCTGTTCATTGTGGAGTTTTCTCCTTTCATTTCTAGTCATTCTGTCAGTGCCTGCATTGATCTCCATTTGACTTACCTTTCAGAGCCCAGACAGACTCGGGAAGTGATTGCCCTCTGCAACTGCAACCATGTGAAAGGTCTCTGAGCAAATCCTCTCACTTACTCAATTATCCCTTCACTGAAGTGATTTGCATCGCCGTGGGCAGGGAGACCTGAACTCCCAGTGCACCACACTCATTTATCAGGTGAAATGAGGCAAAGAAAGCAAGGTCAGTGAGTGTCCACGCTGCTTACAAGCTGCAGAGCCCTCAAGCCTGTCATTGCCCAGATTACTTAAAAACTCATTCCCTTCTCAGCATACGATCCCCTTTATCAGCAGCTGCTCTCACTGTCAAGAGGAAGCTTGTTAGCCTTTGTCGCCAGGTCCAAGAGAGTGATGGGCGTTACAGGCAAAAGTGTATCATCAGAGAAGGTACCACCCATGCTAGTGAAACATGCTTTCTTCAGTCTTGGACAAACCACTGAGCAGCTCCTCATCCCCCCAGTATGTTTTCATGGAAATCAGTATTGGCAAGAAGACAAATCAGGAACAGACAGATGGAAAATCGCTTATAGTTGATTTGGCTTTTTGGTTCTTGGGCAAAAAAAAAGACAATAAAACTACATTACTCAGGGAGTTTCAGTGAATGATTTTAGCCTGGTTTCTTGTGGAAGGAAACATCTTCTGGCCACAATATCTATCTGTTTTCCTCTCCTGTTCCTAATAATTCCTAGTTCTACCAAGATTCAGAGAAAAGTAGGGATCTTTAAGAAATATTTCTTTCTTGGACATTTTGTGAAGATAGGTGCCCCTATAGAGAAAAGAAATCCCGTAAGTGTCCCAGATAGATCTGACCTAGATGTGTAGGACAGCAAACTTCACTACTTTTGATGTCATATCAATGACTTGTCCCTCTTACGGTCAGTTTTAATAAACAAACTGGGTCTATCTCAGTTTCAAGAGGCAACATTTGTTCAGCCTCTGAAGCCAGTAAGTTAACGAGCACAAGGTTCAACAGCAAAATTTGGTGAAGAACATTTTGCTGTCTGAATGCATATTTTTAAAGCCTAAACCCCGCCTTTGAGCATTACTTTAATTCTAATTAACCCTAGCATGGACAGGGGATACTCACATCACCCCATCTAACAGAGAAGATTGTTCTGGGATAATGGGGTCTCAGTGTTCTCCTTCATGATCAAAGCAGAACTCTGTTTGTAGGACTTTGGAGGAAAATGTATTGTGCTATCTATGTTAAATCAGTTGCAATGAGGTACAAACAAGTATAGATATAGACACATACATGCAGACGCACGCTCACAGCAGTTTCAGACTGCAACATCCTCCCAGCTGTTCCTGCCTCTGGTTTACATGAGGATTTTACAGACAGTCCATGCAGCACCCCAGGTGCTTACTGGTGCGCACACAAAGGTTATGCTATTGGTGTTGTGGTTTCATGTTTGCTGTCTTCATAGTCACCAGCTTTGAATACAAGGGTGCGTTCTGTCAGAAAATGGTGCAATTTGTCGTCTACACCAGGATAAATAAGGTGAGAGCTCTAGTGCTGCTGAGAAGTTATTGCTGAGTTTGTGATTTACTGGAGACCTGTAATGTTGTGTTGCAAGTCAATAGGAGGTTGGCTTGCTCTATGCTGCTAACATTTCTATTACTACTGAAGGGCAAGTTACCTGGTTCTTATGTCTAGTTCTTCTGTCACATATACAGCAAAAAAGAACAAGACAGAAATTTACCACATTGTTTTAAACAGCATTGTTCATAATTTGGAGTGTGATGGCAGCACATGGGGTGAGATCTTAGATTTTTTTCTCTGATGGGCAGCTGAAAACACAGGTATTTTGGGGAAAAATCACTCAGCCAGGCTGTAAGCCACTTTGAGTGGGCTCTGCTGGTGAGGAGGCCAGGTCAGCTTTGAGAACTGATGTTTCAAATTTCGGCATAGAGCTACAGCCCAACTTTCAGCGGCTGAGAAACCTGGGGATTGTACAGGCTGCGGACTCTTCAGCCAACTCAGTGCCCAGTTGCAGTCAAAGACTTATGAAAGACCAACGAGGGACTAACGGTGAGGAAAATGCCTGTGCCTACAGCCAGTCTGAGAACCCTAGATGCGTCTCGTGAAGGTAATCTTGACATGTACTTGACAGATCATTGATACATGGCTAATGAATGATTAATTCTCAAATTATCCATCTCATTATTATTGTCTAGATTTGGCAATTGCAGCTGTCGTGCGGAGAGATTTAATCAGCTTTTGGGATCATAAAAAACCTGATTATAATCATATAGACCAAGTTTGGCTATTACTCTTTTCCTGTACTTTAAAGTGACACCAGTACGTCTGCTTGTCCTGACATCAAACTTGCCAGTTTTCTTTTGATTTATACACAAATGCTATTTTCTGCCTCTTATCCATCCTTACAAACACGATGTAAATGTGAACTAGAGCAGTAGAATCGAGGCCAGGATCCTCTGACCTTGATTCTACTGCTCTTGTTCGCATCTACATCTGCAAAGTGGGCAAGGTACAAGAATAACTGAATATGTGTATGCTTCTTTCACAGAAAATCTTGGTCTAGTGGTGAGCATGTTCCCCAGAGGACAAGATGAGCAAAGTATGAGGGATGAGGGAATCCTGTTGCTGCAGTGTGAATATGGGAAATGTGTCTGCACAGCAGCTGTTTCAGAAGTAATATAGCTTCTTTCTTTTTTTTAACAAAAACATAAATTGATCCTTATAGTAGAGTTCCTGTAACAGGGTGCTTTGTATTTTACTGCCGTTCACTTTCTTGTCTCTGAACTAGACTTCTCAGTGCAGGGCTGGCATAACAACAGTAACTATGCTGGTGTGGGCTCCTTCATGGAGAGCTGGCCAAGTGTCTGGCATTGCAGAAGGCACCCCTAAGAACAGCTTTTGAAAAGGGTCTTCGAGCCACCTCCCCACTCCTCCTCGTGGAACAATGAAAACATTGCTAATTATCCTCTATTTCTCCAATTTCTTGCATGCATGAAGCCTGTGAAGCCCACAGTTTAAAGCTCAGGTGTTATTTCTGCAGCATTCCTGGGGCCAGATTTTGACACTGTGCCACCGGCTGCATTATGGGTTGGCAAAGAAAAGGTCTGACCTCTGCTGATGGTCCCCAGAGCCATGGTGAGTTTGCTGAGGCTCTGGAGAGGCATGTGTCTCCAGACCAGTTTGCACATCTGTCTCTGCTGGCTGGTGAGGAAAGGGGCAGTATCACAAGTCTCGAAGTTTTCACTTTGAAGGCAACTGCTTGCCACAGGCAGTAGCAGATGAGAGAAAATGAAATGTGAGCTGTAGGATGATTCAGTTTAGGATGGCACCCCATGCCATCTGAAATGAATGGGGGGGATCTTCTTCCTGGCAAGGTCTTTCGTACCAGCTTTACTCCTGTTGGAATAGTCATGTGTAACTGCGATGCGAGGAACAGGATAAGAAAGGAGGGGAAATGCATTCAGTACCTTGCTCCATGACCCCGATTCCCTCACCTTTTATCTGTGTATCATCCTTTTTTCCTTCTATTTAATGGTAAGTACCTCACAGCTGGGCTTGCCTCCTACCATGTGTTCACTCGGTGCACGGTGAGGTCCTGATATCAGAAACTCCCTAATGGCACAGGTGAAATAATCCAGAGCAAAAGTTTCAGTTTCCTTCTGAAACCATATATTTTGGTGATGATGAAAATATGCCAAAGGCTAAGGTTGCACACAGAGTTACACTCAAACCAAGGCAAATTTTCAAAGACCAAACATAACTTACTTTCCCTTGCTGCAGAGCTGTTGGATTTTATTCTCCTTTTACACAGGGGTTTTTTAGAGGGATTTCACTGCAGCTGAATTTTTTTCTTGTTTACTGTAGACTGTAGACATTCTTCATTAATGTACAATTCCAAAGGCTGTTAGTACGGATGAAACAAAGCTCCAAACTAAAAAGAATAACAGTTATTAGCTGCATTTTCTGAGAAAGGCTTTGGAAAAAACATGTATTTTTTATGAGTGAGGCAAATACAAGATCTTGCTTTAAGAAGTGCTAGGGCTTTGATAGAAATCTTAGAGTCCTAAAATACTCGTCCTGTCGAGCGTTAAATATCTTTGATGAATACGGAGTGCAATGTGGTACACAGATGACAGAGCAGGCGCTTAGAAAGTGCAAAACAAAACAAAAAATCCTAACCCTTGGACAGTGAGATTAAGCAGATAGTATGATAGTACACAGAACTCCGAAGACACTGTGTGTGCAGACATGCACTAGATCACAGCCTTTTATAAAGTCATGCAGGCTGCCATTTCAGATCTATCACCAGCTCCAGGGGACGTGATGGACTGCCTGGTGAGTGGGTGCAGTGCCACGCTATCAGGCGGGTATGAATGCAAACAGGCAGGAGACTGCACAGGAGCTGCAGGATGGGCCCACTCAGGTGGCAGGTGAGACAGGAACGGGGAAACTTTCATGTTGTTTCTATGGTTTCTACATCTTGGCATGAGCACTTATGATTTGCATGCCTCTCTGGGGCTGGATTACTACTAAAGACTTATAAAACAGCTCTTGCGTGTGCAGAAGGTGGGATCTTTAAAATGAGACTTCTGTCAGAGCTGCAGGAAAGAAAGCAGAATGAATGGAGAGACTAAACAGTGCTTGAAATCTCTTCTCTTCTTGTTTTATCAGCCCAGACCCCTCTGGATTTGGCAGAGGTCTGGGTACCTTCAGTCAGCCCAGTGCTGTCTGCACTGAGCAGGTATGGAGGATTCTTATTCCTCAGGGAAGTCATCTTCCAGGCAAACCCTGCTGATGAACGAGGCTCTCTGTGTGGTCACAGTGTGACCAAGTGATTTTACTTGGATCAGTAGAGACTATTCTAGTGGCTCTGGCTTCTCAAATTGAAAGCCACTTGCTTGAGCAGCAATCTATTTATTTCATCTTTTGCCACACAGTATGCATAGCTGTCAAATGACAGAAATCCTCCTCACTCTGTCAGCCAAAACTTATTTTTTGCAAACAAAAATTTTTTATCTTGCTTCACCTTTGAGGAATGAAGTCCCCCTTGATATAAGATCCTTTTGTCTCTCCATGTTCCTTAGATGAAATATGCTGCCTCTTTACAGTCAAGTTTGTGCTTGTCCATCATTTATATATTTTTGTTTCAAGGCACCAGGTCAAACTCTGTCCTCACTTACTCTCGTGCAACCACAGACACTTCAGTGTGGCTGCAATCGAGGATGGAATCTGACCCATTGCGTTTGTTTTTAATCAGAATATGCATGACTTAATGTTGCCTTCTCCTTTATTTTAATCTCCCAGGGCAGTCTGAAGAATCAGATGTTGAATCTCAAGAGATCTCTCCCCAGTGAAATATTCTAAATATGTCAGGAAAAATGTTTTCCCAATTGCAGCTTGTTGATTCACCCCAGCCAGCTGGCTGGGCAGGCTCAACCACTGCACGCTGCCATACACACTGGGAGGTCGGAGCTGGGTGCATGCAGTCAGGATGGTGGGCCCATGTGCTAGAGCAGATTGGACATATTCCATGTTTTGTAGTAGATGATGTGTTTGGTCTTCTGAGGGAAGGGGAGGTTGCACACCAGCTGATGCTCAGGACTTCATTTAACTGACTGAAGGAGAGAGAAGTTGGAGTTAAGGCTTGTCCCAGTGTTTTCACCGTCCTGGACTAGATTCTGCCCTGCCCTTTCTACCAAAGGCACTAGAGTCACGGTGTATGGCTGAAGATGGAGGAGCTGGCGGCTCTGCCTTGCCAACTTCCAGATCTACTAATACTTGACGAAGCGTTCCATGCAGACAAAAAAATTGCCCATCAACATAAGCACTTCAATAATTGCCTTTCAGGAAGATCTGACATATTTTTTAGCATTCCTGAAAATAAAAATGATGAGAACTTTGACTTTATACATGGGTAATCCTTAACATTAAGGATAAATTGGCCTTTTTCTTTCCTTTACGAAACTGATCCGGATCCTGTAAATAATCTGGAAAGTTGTCATTTATCTCTGCTGCACAAAGAGATTTCCCAAAAAAGGTGATTTTTCATTCCATACGTTACATGTATTGCAATAACACAGGAAAGATGGTAATAGTGGCCACCATTGTGGCCATGTTAAGAACATCCCCTTGGTTGGAGATGGCTTGGAAAGGCACACAGTTTAAGAAAACACTAGTTTTGTGTTTACGTGTGGCTGTATAGTAGAGGAACGTCACACTCCTGGTGCCATGGGAAGCCACTGAGGCATTTAGCAAATCAGAAGGAAAGTGTGTGTCAAACCAACAGAAATAATTGTTTTCTGGAGGTGAATGTTCTTCCCTTTGAAACCTTGAATTAGTGAGAAGAAGCCCTGTGTGTTAGTGAGACTTTTAATTCTAGAGGGTGTCTTCTGAATGTAAGGTGTGACAGTTTCACTGAGGGTTATATTTTCATAGCACTTCAAGTGCTTAGATGTGCATATTGCCCTTGCCTTGGATCACAGCCCTAAAGACCAAAACAATACCATAGGTGGCTTTGTGCAAAAAGCACGGGGAAAACAACCAAAGCAAAGGAGCAGACACAGAAAGCAGCACACAAAGAGACAAACGACACAAAGCAGAACCAGACTTAGACATCAGAGGTCAACCCACAAAATATTGTGAGGGGTGAACATTTAAAAAAAGAAGGTTCTTCCAAGGAAAGTAGTCACAAGATGGTTTCTGAGAAAGCTGCAGGGCTCCCTCATATGGGCTCCTCATGCAATATGTACCCCATGCTCCCCTGCATTTGGCTTTGGTACACACCTGACACACAGTAAGAAAGCAGTCATGAACCTCTTTTTTGTTGGGATATCTATGGAAATTTTAATTCAATTCTAATTTTAATGAAGGCTTATTGTAGAAATTAAGAGGATTCATTATAACTGAAAATAGACATAGCAAAAATAAAAGTACACAACTTGGTTTTTTTACCTTACTTTACTGACTGTTATTTCACTTAACAAGAGACACACCAAAATGTCTTACAGAATTAGAATCTACAAGACCAACACATAATCAGAGTAACAGAAAAAGAGAGAGGGATATATTGAATTGTGGACGCAGTCAGAAGCAAAACATGTTTCTTATCATTAACCTATCCCATTTGCCATAATACTCTGTACCCAGGAAGATAAACATCAGCCAATATAACCAATATTATGATGTTTCCTCCTAAAATGAAAATCCTGCCTTGTAGATCTTTAATGGAAAGAAATATTAAAAGCACTTGTACTAGGCCATTGGAATAAATGTCATATTTCTTACATGCTTCTAAAAACTACAGTTAAATATTAGCTCAGTTAATTTCAGTAGCTCCAAAGCTGCAACATGAAGCTTCTCACTGAATAACAGTTGCAGATTTTCCAGTGTCCTCAAGTGGTCCCTGCTGACTTATGCTCAGGCTTGTCACTGTCAGTGTGAACACTGCCAAACACCCAGAATGAAAAAATGCTTTGATTTCTCATAGGAAATAACAGTGAGAAAACTATGTGCTCAAGTTAGGCATATTGATGTGTGCTGTGATATTCAAAAGTAAGCATTCTCCAGAAGGATCTTTATTTCTGCAAGCAAAGAAATTATGTGGCTTATCCTTAGTGAAAATTAGACAGGCCTCTTCCAGCTCTTTCCTTTCACATCCACATGAGGATTTTTATATGCCTCTAGGGTTTCCAGTTTCTTCTAATCTAACCTAAGCTTCCTATGTCTTAGTCCATATTTTTGGTATAAGACTTCTACTCGTCTCATCCAAGACTTAGCTCCCAAAGTCTGTGTCAAAGCTAGGCATGGACTGTCAGAAGGACTCAGAAAGGTGAGTCCCCTCTGGGTGTCCAGGTCTCAGAGCAAATCGTGCCCCTGGTGACTTCTTGCTGGCTGGCCTTTATTCAGGAAAGCTTCAGCCCACATGACTGAAACAAATATCCTTGAGGATCTTATGAATAAGTCCATTTGCTTCCTGCCTCAAACACTTCTAAAACATTAACCTGAAGCGTAAACGTGTCTGCCTTTCGTTTCCTTAGGGATGACAGGAGAGAGAGACTGAGACTGATTGCAAAAGCTGTAGTGCTTGTCTGAAGTTTTTAGCCTGACTCTGGTCAGGCCCCAGGTGACCAGCTAATGAAAATAATTCAAACTTTACCAAAACAAGAGCCATTTATAATGTGGAAATTCTAGACACTCAGCTCTACAAAACCCTGGGAACAAACATGGAGATAAATCTTTGCAAGAATAAACACCCCTACCTCACTACTCATAAGGTCAAGTCTAAATAGCATCATGGGGCACAGTCCCCACATGTGGCAGAAAATTAGTTAGTATTAGCCCTTTTTTAAATACATCCATAGCTGTACACTTGTTCCTCTGGAATAATGAGGTGTGAGGAAACCTATAGCTTCACGAACATTACACAGACTACTGAAACCCATGCTTTTTAACTAGGTGGACTTTGGGATTATTCTTAAGAACAATTTCTATAACTGCAAATGAAAGAGGAAGAAATGAACCATGGAAAAGGGGTAGAAAAGCCCTGATTTCAAATAAGCACAATACAGCTGTGAAACAATATACAGAACAATACGAGGAACACGTGGAAAGGAGCAAATCAGATGGGGCTCTCCAGTACCAAAACTGGAAGCTTTCAGATGTCAAAAACCTCCCAGAAACAGGAAAAGGAGGATGGCTTGCATGCCATGTCGCATAGACTGTGCAAGCTTGGAGCAAGCTAGCACCTCTGAAGCACAGCTGGAGGTGACCAGTGACAGGGAGCCACAGTGTCCTGGCGAAAGAGTGTGCTGGGCCCTTGGGCTCGGCAGCCAGCAGCCGGTTCCTGTGCTCCAAGTAGCCCAGTCCAGCCCATGCCTGTCGCCCTACACCGGAAGGAGCTCTTCAGGGGCAGAGGCACGCCATGGGATGGGATGGGGGTTGGCAGGGACTTCCCAGGCAAAAACCATGCAGTTTACAAGGAAAAGGCACATTAACTCTCACAGGATGAGGACCACCCCCAGTGCATGCCTGAAGACAAAGCAGTGGGGAACAATTTGGAATCAGCCCCCAAACTGTTCTGAAAGACCATCCCAGATACTGCACAAAATGATGTAAAGGCTCTTCTTCCCAGTTACAACTTCTTAAAAGCCTACCTAAGCCTTTATAAATCAGAGATTTCAGCTACATTAGAATGAAGTGCTTTTAATGTGAGTCTTTAGAGGTACACCCTAAGGAGCTAGTTATTCTTTCTGTATATTAACTTCACATATATAAAAAAGCACTATAAAACATTTATATGTGTACACTTATATATCTTCATCTTTCCATTTATTAATACTTCGTTTTATAATAGATATCTTCTGAGCATTTGCCAAGAAGTCTGCAAAGACCCAAATTATATTTCTGCTTCCTGTAGAAATACAGTAATTGGAAAATTAGCTTTTTAGCAATTACTGCCTTCTGAGGCATCTTAGCTGTGTTATGTGTTCTAATAAAAAAGATTATAAAACTTATTAAATGAGTTACATCGAATCATATCTTGGTCCCATATACTAAAATAAAGGGGTTCATCTCAGTGTTTAGTCTCAATGAAGAATGGTATTTCCAATGCTTGCTGTTTTGTAGGGTCAGAATTGAGCAAAAGTCTTCTCTTACTACGTATCTGTTATCTCACTGAACAGCAGGTACACAGGAGACTATATTAAGATTACAGAGAGGAACATTTTAAAGGTATTTATTGTTTCCAAAATAAGTGAAAAAGAAGAATATCATATGGCATCTCCAAATAACTCCACAGTGAAGAAAACCCTCAGGATATAGTTGCTTCCTTCAAGCTTTCACTGCAAGAAGAAAATTTTTTCTGAAGGTGATGGAGAATTGTCAGCTTGTTTAAAATTCCTAAATGATGGTTGCTACATAATGTTGCATGGTGATATACAAAAGTAGGGCAGTGTACTACTGCCTAAAACATCGCTTGACAACAGTTTTCAAAACATCTATGAAATCACTGATGGAAGTCAGATCTATGCTTTTGTTTCCAGGCGTCCAACATTATTTTGATGGGACTCACTTCAGCACTTTATTGATACTGTCACGAGTTAGCAAAATGAAATGAAAATAGAAGTAAAGCCCTTGAGACTGTTTAAACAGCGTAATTCTGCTGCTTTCTAACTTCCCTGGGCATAGCTGTCAAGAAGACATCACAAGCACAGGAACTCAGGAAAAGCACCCCAAGGCTTTTGGTATCTATGCTCAAGGGAATAAATGTGTTAAACTAAAAAAATTATTAAACTGGTCAAAAGAGTTTGGAGGAAATTATGTCAGCCTGTCACTTTTTCAGTACAAGAACTCTCATTTCTAAATTGCAAGACAATACATTATACTTTTGTTCTTCACTTACTACCAATCATTGTGGGCCATATAATTTTTGTCATGAAAATCCACATGAAATATAAAAATGGAGAAAATTATCCATGAAGATTTATAGTTGAATATGTACTACTAGGCCCAAAATTGGAAAATGATGGGATAATCAGCATCATAAGTTGCACTGCTCACTACTAGTGCCTACTAATGGACCTTCAGGTTTTGGGTGCAAATTTGCATCATCCCAGCTTTGTATCCCCAAAGTTGACATCATTGCCAGCAGTTTCCTGCAGGCAAAAGTGCCGCAGTGATGATGGGGCAGTTACATCCTAGCCTTTCCCTCCAGGAAGTGCAGAGGTTGGAGACGCTCACGTCCACCAGCAGAAGATTTGTCTGGGAGGCTGGTGGGAGCCGTGGCCTCTCCAAGGGAAGCCCTTGCCCTGGGCTAACAGGTCCCCTCTGGCACAGCTGCAGCTGTCACCCATGGTTGAGCGACCACACAGCTTTGCTTAAAAAAGCATGTAGGTAAACTTGGTCTGAGTGGGGCAAAGTGAAGTGAAACACCCTTTTACTGCTAGTCTGCAAGCACTTCAGCCTTATCCAAAACACGTCTCCAGGGAAGATTGGGAGAGGCAAGTATCTTCAGACCTTCCTCACTCATCCCTGGCAGTCACTCCAAATGCCTCCAGGGTATCTCTCTACAAGCTTATCAGGTCCTTCTGACGACTAGATTGTCAGCTTTGCAATGACAGGCTGAAGTTATCTGAAAACATTATGCTGCCTCTGTGTTATTTTCCAAACAACCATGCTACAGAAGTAAATCGAGATGTAGAGTGAGTCTTCCAGTAACTAAGCAATCCAATAACTACCTCAACAATTGCACAAAGAATTAACATTCCCTTAAAAAGGGTCTCCATGCCCTTGAGACCCCCCCATTAGCCTGGTATCCAAATCACAAGAATATCATGCAATAGCAAGAAAAGGGAAAACTTGTGTCTGTTTATCTACACTATTTATATCTTTTTCCTAATAAATGTTTGAGAAAGAAGAAACATTTGCAGGGAAATTTTTATGGACAAGCTAAATGCTAACAATTATTTTTCAATTACTTGAATTTCCAGAAAACTAGCCTTTTCTCAGACAAGTTGAAAGAAAAAGGGGGTCAGATAGATGGGAACTTCATAGAGCACACAATTTATCATGACTGAGTCACTCAGTTGCAGTTTGAAGTGAAAATTAAGGTAGGGAAAAAGATATTCAAATACCATTTAACATTTGGCTTCATTTCAGATGAACAAGCATGCTGCAGTTGAGTAAAGTTGAACTTTTTCCCTATTCTCATGCCCTGTAGGTTTCAAAGAATGAGGACCTTGGCATTTTGTGTAGGTCAAGCTAAGTGGTATCGTAGGTTAAGTTCTGGCATAAAATCTAAATGTCCTCATGTTTTTACTTTACAGCCAGGTTTTGGACATTGCAAAGAGTGATCACTGCACAGGCCCCCTCCAAGAGTTAACCCTTCCCTCTCCTCTGCTTTCCGGAGTCAGAAAAATGCCACTTGAAAGCAGCAAGAAATCCATTAAGCACTCTCTGCACTTGGAAAGGGTGCTGACTTTTTAAGAAGCTTAGGCTGAAATGTTGCCTGTCATGAAACATTTTGATTAAAATATTAGTTACTGATGTAAGAGTTAGAGAGGTATATGCAGATTGACTGCGAAATACAGAGTCCTCCCTCTTCCTTGTAAAATCCATTCTCTTAGTTTCCTTTTTTTTTATTTTAACGATTAGAGTAAAGGCTCATTATTCTTATTAACTCTGTATGACTCAGAGTTTGCATTAATCACCTCAGCAACTGCTCTCAGTCGCGTGGGTTGTGTGTCTCAGTTTTCCCTCCGCAATGCGCTAGGATAGTCTCCAGCGTTGTTTATGTTCGCCACAGCATAATCACTTAGCAGATCTCCAGTAGTGATATTGTTCAGATCCAGATGATCCAATGTCATCAGCTAGGCATTTATATACAGTGCTTTGGTTTTGGAATTTATCACAGGCTTTAACTGAACAAGACTGAGAAAAACTCTCCAAGAGAAAGTTAAGAAGCAGAAAGCATAAACTGAAATGAGTCAAATTTTGTGAGTAACACTAGATGCAGCGGGTGTGCTCAGAAACTTTCTTCTGGCTTAACAGATTTCAAAGCATTTCAAGCTATCTCCTGTTCTTACAAGGAGCAATTCTGCTACGTGCCAATGTTCCCTGCCAGCACCGTGAGGAACGGTCTACGTGCCCTCGCTGCAGGAGCAAACAAAAGATTTCCTTAGCTGAGCCATGCTACAAGACCTGGCGTTAACATGTTAAATCCCATAGTTGCTTTTTGGCTCAGACAGGGAATCTGCCCTAATCAGTGCTGTCAGCAGATTCATCTCACGTGTACTGCAGAGCACAGGGATGAGTCCTCTTTGTGCCACTTGTATAAAACAAAATGGAGCTTTGGTGGGGACTAGGGGCAGACAGGCACGCATAGTCAATTGCTACCTCTTGCTCTCCCATTTCACCTCTCTGGAGAGCTGGACAACTAGTTTTGGTTGCTCACTGGCAGTTGGGTGTGGGGGGAAGAGCGAAAAAGAATCTCTGGTCAAACCAAAAGCAAAACTTTTTCATGTGTCCGTTAAAGATATTTAATTTCGAAACAAGCCAATGATATTTGAATCAGGTTTCAGACACTGTTAAGGAAAGGGAAAGGGAACTGCAAAACAAGAGATTAGGGTATCTAAGTACAAGCCATTCAGAGAAAAGAGTAATCCCCTAATAATCTAAGCCCCCTGGTCAGAGCGCTCTTCTGCAACACTGGAAAAACTTGTTCGTCCCACCACCGACCTGGTAACAGGGATGTCACTCTTTGGCATGAGCACCCTCACTGCGAGGCTGTAGGGCCCCTCTCACTTTACAGCTATGGCCAAAGAACATTTTTTCTCCCTTTGGAAGCTGTTTAAATATATGTAAGCTAAAGCCGCTCTATTTCTAAATGAGCACTACCATGGACAGGCTCACTGTGTTTTTAGTTTATGCATTTTCTAAATTTGCCTTTGTTTCCAGACCATCCTTGGGCAGACAAGCTGATAATACCATATGATTATTCTTACTTGTCCCCTTTTAATCAACCTGTATAGAAAACTATGGCTCTTTCGTATTCCCAAAATATCTGAATAATTAGAATGTTCTACTTTAATTGCCACTGCACCGCACATGCCTTCGTAATCTTTTGCCTCAGCTACTCCAGTCTCTGCCTTTTTGACCTTTGCATCTCATCACGCTTCTCTCTGGTGTATACAAAATTCTGCTAAATCCAATTTACCCTCCTACAAGTCAAGCCAGCGTCACTTCTCTGTTTTGAACACCTCCAGCAGATTCTGGTAAATTCCTATGCGACATGCAATCTTCTTAAAAACTTCTTCATGTCTTCTGATTCTCAAGCCAATGCAAAACCTGACTCGTCCATACTCAAACATCTTTTTTGCTTTCTTTTCTAGCTTTACTATTTTTCCTATAAAGCCTTGTCTTTTTGCTTTTTCTTTTGGGTCAAACAACTACGTTTTCTTCATTCCAGCTCTTCCTTCCAAGAAGTTTCTCTCAGTAAGCCCTTCACTGGTGTTCAGCCGAAAGTTTCACTGTCTGATAGGCTATATTATCTATATTTTTTAGACAAATACTAAATACATTTTAAGCACCAATAAATTACATTTACCAACACCGCTAGTGAAAAATAAACATGAGCAGATTCAGCTCAAACTGCACCTTGGGTATATATGATGAAAACAAACAGAAATAAAATTTTCACCTCAGCTACAGGAACTGCATCAGAGATGAAGAGACAGAGGACCATGTGTGCATGTCTTTCCGGCTCAAAGTCTGATCTTTCCCCATTTTAGTCAATGGAAGCTTCACCATTAGCCTCAGTGTGCCCAAGACCAAGCCTGTAAATGGGCTACAGCAAAGAAAAATTGAGCTCTCAGATTCCGAAAGCCAGCAATGCAAAATACAAAGCAGAATCCAGGTACGTAAGTTCAAATAAAGAGCTTAAGTATGCCACGAGCTTCCACTAGCAAAATGTGAAACACCTAATTCCTAAAGCAGAAATACTGTTCCTGAGTTGAACAAGTTAAAAAAATACTGTTATAGCACTATTGATTTCTCTGGAAATTTGCAAATAATAGTTCGTATACATTTGTTTGGACAAAATTATGTGCTATTGTTTTCTAAAAAATCCAAACAATTATAGATTATGAACAGTCTTGCTTAGCTTGTAAACCCACTAAGTTTTACTTAAATTAGACCAGCCTAAATGTCTTCCTTCCAGCCTCACTTCTTCTTTCAGGACCCATTGAAATGAATGAGTTTCTGTTATTTACAACAGAGGACAGGGAGCTAATATATGTAACTGTGAATCCTACTTCAGTATGTCTCAGAGCCACATCAGTTCTCAAAGTAGTTTGAGCTACGAAGGAGTCTTGAACCTTGCCTGCAACTGCGCTCTGGAGAAGGCTGCCAAAGTAAGGCTGACTGCACTCACTGTAAATGCTGTCCTGCACAGCCAAGGCATGGAGAGAAGACCACAGCTCAGAGATTGTCCCTTGTCAAATCCAGTGTCTGTAAAGCATGGCATAGCTTCTTTAGACACACAAGAGAGCATAAAGGAACTTTAACATTGCACAGGAAAGACATAAAAATATGGGAGGGGACATGGCAGGAGGTGGAAAAGAAGTACATTGTTTTTCCATGGAAGGTGCAAGATGAACTAATTCAATGGAAAGGGTGAGATGTGACAGGACTGACACTAGGGCTCAGGTTTTCACAAGAGCATCTATTTACTGTTACACCTAATAGTTGCACATAAGATGGTGCTGCACAATGCTACTGCACATGCAGTCCCGGGGGAAGAGTGCTTCAGGTCAAACATGCCACTGAGAACATTTTTAAATGAGCCTAAGTATTTCTATATAGGTTTTATACATTGTTGATGATGGTTTCTTGAATATTTTTATAAGAGCTTTTGCGATGTTGACAATGGCTCTTTGAGTACTTTCGTATCTTCTTTAAGTGCATTTGATGGGAAATACTCAAGCATATAGAGACCTCATTTGACCCACTCCTTGAAGAGAGGAAGATGTGGCCTGCATTGAGGTTAATGAACTGGCTGGCAGAGAAATCTGTAAGACCAAGTTTTGACCCATTTATTTTTCAATGAAGATTATGCCCCTGAAGGCTGACTATGGAGAAATTCCCATATCTCCCATTAAAATGTTCCCACCTACTGCTTTTCAACAGAAAGAATGCCATGAAAGGCCTTTTAGGCCAAAGAGTTCAGTCATGTTATTTCTACCATCCCAACTGAAAATGCCTCCTTGCACTATTGCAGCTAGAAATATTGCCACATTATTTGTTGTTGAGCTGCTTCCAATAGAAATACCACAAAAATGCATTTTCTTTCGGGTATTTATACTATGAAATTATTATAAATTGTATATGTCAACATAGCTCAAATTGGTATTGGGCGTTTTTATTTTTTAACATTACCAGTGTTTTGTGTCATGTCTTCCCTTTCCATTTTGAGAGCACATCAGATTATAGTTCCTGCTGGGGAGAAACTGTCACCAGGATTCTTACTTCGTGAAAGAAGAAGAAAAGAATTAACAAAAAGTGTACAAAACCTAATCTTTGTTTTAAAAGTAAGTCAGAATCCTGTCTTTCCTAGAGTATGAGATTCTTAGTGTATTTAAGCAGGATAAACAGTAGAATGGATATCTTTCTGGATCATTTGTTTGAACACATAGTTCTATATATCCTGCAAATTCTGTTACCACAGTGGGCTCCGGTAGGAAAATAATTTCCATTTTGTAATAGCTTAGTGTAAGGTATCTTCTAATTCAGCCATACTACGTTATGAGAATGAATAGATGTCTCCTTCATATCTCCTTTTCAGTTTACTGCTTTGAAAGATCCAAAGGCGGGATTGAAAGGTGAAAGCAGGGAACGAAAAGCTCTGAAGCTCTGCATCTTTGGTCATCCAGCTGTTGGAGAGTAATTGAATCAAAAGGGAGGTGTCCTGTCTACATCCTTCATCACTTTCAAAAGGTTCTCTCAAAAAATTACCTTGGAGGCTCCAAAATTTGGAGGGGATCTAGCTAAGGTGAGAAAGCTCACTAACAAATATACAGAGAATTCTCTCCCTGTGAGAATTCAAGCACACAACAATTTCCATGGGCAAGATGTGTACCAAGGTTTTGTCTCATTGTGTGTATTGTCAGCGTGCACTCTCAGAAGTTCACTAGGAGGTTAAAGGTGGTCAAAAGTGGGTTGGAGGAGTGATATTGATAGTTAGTAATGAAGCTGGGTGCTGGATTGCCTTCAGTTTGGGAAAGTTTGTGTTCACTAGTGAAACATCTGACTTACGCTGCTTACCATAAGGGAGCAAACTGGGCCCCCAGACTGAACTGGCTCCCCACCTTCCCAGCTTTGTGTTCAAATCGAAATCATGAATGAATGTTATGGCTTGAAGCCTCCTCTAGGTAGCAAAGGTAAAAACTATCATTGCTTTGAATTCTAGGGGTGAAAGAACTGACCCATAAAGATGAAGAAAAAATTTCTATTGTTTCTTAAACATATTTCCATTTTGTGTCCAACACTACGAAAGCTCTTCTTAGCACTAGCACTGTCTTTGGTTTCTTTTCATTTCCCTTGAGTTGCTCACTCAAATAACACAGTTCTGCAAAGTTTCACGGCAGCAGCCTGGGAAGGCTGAGGCTCACGGAGAAACTGTCAGACCCTGTAACTGCATCACAGGTTTCCAGACAACAGTGTTTCGACAGACTCAGAACAGGAATGACTGCTGCAAAACAGTCTCAGCGTTGGAAGACAATTCCCAGGCTGAGCACCAGAACGGGCTCTAGGTTGGTACCGAGAAACACAGAAGTCACGCAGAGCCTCTCTCTCCTCTGACTCACACTGCTCTTACAGTGGTGTGGCCCTGCTGAGCAGCCAGCACATTGTCGTGGACGTAGAGGACATCATGAATGGGCCTGCAGAGTAACCACAGAAGCAGGCAACACCTAGGTAGGCCCCTTTGCTCCAGCCTAAAATGTTTTCCTTTTTTTTTTTCTTTTTCCCCAAACTATTTGGCACTCCCCTGAGCTGTTGAGTAACTGGGTTAGAATTTTTGTTTGTTTGCTTTAAACAAAATGGGATTGTTATTGTGCAACAGCATTGTTCTGGGATGCAGACAGCTTTTGCAGGCTGTCTGCAGCTTTGTATTTATAAAGTATCTGTGTTCTTAAAACAAAGGTCAGTGATCATGCTATCGGGTCATTACTGTATCTGTGTCACCGTGGGATCAGAGCCTGCTGATAAGCAGACCAGCATCTCCCCCCACTCCCGCCAGCAACACTGGCTCAGCCATCCGCGGGGTTACGGCAGGTGAGCCCGCGTCCTCCCACCCTGCCCCGGCCGCCCCGCAGATCAAGGTTTTCTCTCCCAGGTGTTCCCGGTCCAGACAGGCAGTGGAGCTTGATTTAGTGCCACTAGTAATTAGCACCTTGAGGTAAATTAAAAGCAGGACTGTAAATCTTGACATGCTCTTTCATCCGCCACTTCTTGGTTTTTAACATCAAAATAGATTGACATTCCTCTACCACATGGCAGGGTTGGGTCTTGTTTTACTGAGAAATTGAAGACTCCAGCTGCAGCGCTCATGGTGTAACGATATAGCGTGTGGGAAGAGGCTGACTGATGTGTTGAATAGAGTGCTGGCTTTGTTCCTCTGGGATCCAGGTTTTCAGTCGAATCTCAAGTCCTGTGTTAAATGAGTAGTCTCTGCTCCTCTCCTGGGGGAACAACAGTCTGCATTAGAAAACCGCGGTGCATAATTCAGCAGAGTCAGTAGCTAAAGGCCAGGAGCCAGCTTCTCAGAGAGAGTGAAATGTCTTCCTTCTGGACAGAGCATCCCTTCTGCTCCTCTGGGCTCAGGTCAGAAACCTCCTGATGGGCATCTTGCCCCTGGCAAAGCCAAGGAGACTTCTGCCAGAGCTAGTCTCAACCACAAAATGTGGAGAAAACCCCTGACTTGTGCTTTCTTGTAGCAGGAATGTAATTCTTCAGCTTGAATCTGCTAGCACTCCTCCCAGACAGCACTAATATTAGCCGCAAATGAAATGAGGAACCCTTTGGTCCGAAAAAGCCTTTGTACTGTTCCCCTTAAAAGCTCTTAGACATGTAAGCCCTGGAGTGGCTTGTACTTTTGGGTTTGGTTAAAAAATTTCCAAAGAAGTAGAGCTGTAGTGCCCCATGCAATTAGAAAAAATCATGGTTTTGAGAAGGAGAATTGGCCCACAACTGGTACTGGAATCTGGTGATAGATTTATCTGTTCATTTTAATCGATCAGAATTCCAGGAAAAATACTTTGGAGCCATACCTCTGCCTGGGACCCTGACACCAATAAGAGCTTTATGACAATACTACAAAAGATTCAGGGACCTAGAAGAACAGAGAGGAACCTCAAGAGTGGACGCTGGAGCCAGGCTCCTGGGAAGAGCAACCATGTTCATCATAGTGTGCTGGCTGGAGACTACCTCAGCCCGGAATACCAACCCTTCAAGATCCAATCACAACATATGGTATGGAGAAACAGAATAATAAGCATAAGGGGAAAAGATAACACAAAATCTTTCATTAACTAGTGAGATGAAATGTGAAAAGGCTGCTTGAATCATGTGAGCTATATCCCATGCTCACTCAACGAGGCTGATGTAGTATTGCAAACATGGAACAATTCCAATTGTTTTAAGAACAGCTGAGGAATGGCTCATAGTCTCATTTTGCTGTTTAACGGCAAAGTATTCCACCAATGTTGATAGACTTACTCAGCCTTTATGAAAATGTGAATCCAGCCCAAAGTCATCCGAATGCCAACATTTCAGCACATTATTCTTAACAGTAAGCCAGATCCCACAACACGCGGTGTCTTGGTGATCAGTAGGAAGCCAGGCTTTACCATTTGCTCTTCTGGGAAAAGGCTGTAGGAAACAAGAGGCACACAATTCAAGGGCTGTAGTAGGAATGCAGAGGTTCATGTGCGCGCTAAGGGCAGTACTATGCAGAGATCTGGAAACAGGGTGGAAAAAGGGTAGTAAGATCATCTTGCCCAAGGGCAGCAACGGTATTCTGACATTGGAACACAGCTTTCACAGCCAAGTCAGTATCTCTGTGCTGCCCTGTGTAGATAAGCCAGTTTGTCTGGAGGCTCCTCGTACAGGAATCCCTACACAGCGCTGGGCTGCCTCATACAGACATACCCAAGAAGGCTCTGTTTCCGCGAGGGGAAGGTAAATGAAAAGAGAAATTTCATTGAAACAGTTTGAGTAAGTCTGGGTGACTTGATAAGAGGTGCATGGATCCAAATGTGTACAAGACAGTTGTATGAAAGTCTGTGTTGCACCAGCAGGCAAAGGCTCCTCTTTCCTTGCAATCAATGAGATGTTAGTTCATCTTTCACATAGCATCTCTGGCACCATCATACCCATTCACTCCTTCTTTCCTTCATCTTCTCCTTTCCCACCTCTCTTTCTGATGAGCTGCCTTGAAGCTTCACTACAGTCCTCCAGGTCTATTCACTCAGCAACACCAGCACCCCAGTCACCTGAAATGACTGCGCTCAGAGCTGTAATCCACTATTGTTCTTCACTGTATATATTAGAGAGAACTGTCCCAATTAATAATGCTTTAGATTAAAACTTATCTGGGCTTTCAGCCACTTAAGAGTTGTCAAGCGTTGTACTTACAGTTGTAAGTCCTAAGTAAGGCCAAGATGGGGTGTGAACAATTGCTTTTTTTCTCCAGAACACTCATTTGTTATTAATCTCTCAGTTAAAAGTGTGATGACTGGAGTGTTACTTCAGGGAGACTGATAAGACTGCTATGTTTTGGGGTATGGGGGTTAGTATCTTAGAGCTATTTGTTTTAGATTAGCAATTAGGCCAATGTTATCAAACCTGTGGGGAAAATAAATGGCATTTAGTTCAGATCCTTACTTAGGCACTTCAGTGGATTAGCAGGAACATGAAGGCTAATTTAGTTCTAGGCTCCTATGTGTGCGTGACCAGGTTTGGAAATGTTTGGCTTCATTTTCTACAAGAGAAACCAAACTGAAAATTACCTAAGACTGAATATATAGGAAAGAAGAAAAACTGTTTTTGAAACAGGGTGATGCAGTAGAACAGATGCACATAGTTATCAGCTGCTGCTGAGGAAGGTGCACACCTGCAGCATCTTGGAAATGATATCAGCAGTGCTTGAACACAAGGCCAGGGAGTCCTGTGTTTAAGACAATAATTACAGGGAAAACTGGATGGGCAGCATGCTGTGGTCCTAATTGCAACTAAATACAAAGCTGAGTATTTTAAAGCTGATCTTTAAATCAAAGCATATTCCTCTTTCATTACTGGACCTTTAAGGCAGAGTGAATTCACAGCAAATTCTAAGGCTTTAAAGTCCTTTCCCATACATTAAATCATCAAAGACTTTTCTGCATGTATTTTGGGCTGGCTTATGCCCAGTCAGGGAGACTTGACCCTTTTCACGCTGTCTGCTTAGTGTTCCCATAGAAAAAGAAGGCACCTTGGGTAGGAACCGATCTGCCTACTGACTGTTAAATCCACACTACCTGTATTTGTCTGGGCAGTGGAGAACACAAATCCCCATCATCTCAGGACTGAGATTCCTTGCAAGACTCAAGCCACCATTGACAGGCAGAACCAGAGGCAAGCTCCGTCCCTGTACTTAGCAGTCTAAGACCGAACTACCAGAATATCCAGACCTCACCAAAAATCATTCCTTAAATTACTACCTCTGTCTTCCAAATAAAAACACATATGAACTTCTTCTTGTATTTCCACACATCTTCTAGCATGGGAAAAGTCGTGGGAATTCCTCAGAGAGATGGACCACCATGAAGGTGCCTCACTCTGATGTCCCCATGGCAGCTGTTGCATCTTGCCTCAAGCAGGGGGACTCATATTGCTCTTTAACAGGTGTGAAAGGACAAAGCCAACATCCTTTCAATTCCCACAGGCAGGCATGGAGGAGGATGAAGCCCTCATATTGGATACTGAAAAGTGGAGTTCTCCTATTTCTGTGTATGATGCATTCATCACACACATACTGTTCTGCAGAGTTGCTCTTAACATGCCATCTCTCTGGCACTACATGCCATCCAGAAAACCAGGTGGATGGTCTTTAACTGAATGGAAAATGCTGCTAGGGAGAAAAAAGAACAAACCCTGCAAAGAAAACTAAAAGAAGCAAATGCAAAAGTTTAACGAGTTATGTAGGTTTTGTACCCACGCAGTTTTGTATAAACTTCAGGTGTAGTCCTTATGTAGTGCTCACAGTAGAAGCTTACACAATGTAGTGGGGAACTGAGTTTTGACTGGTTTATTGCGTAAAATTTTGCAGCAGCAGGCTGTTTTCCACCTGCCTCAACGTAAATGAAGGACAATCATTTCAATCAAGAGTAGCTTGGATAGGAAAAGAGAAGCAAAACCAGAGTAACTAATGGCACACTTTCCAGCCTGGGGAGAAAATTTTCTGTCACCTTCCACATTCTTAGTACTAGTGATCCAGTCGTCACTACATCCCGATTCAGCTGCAATGGGTAAAGGAACAAGAGAAAATTGGCGTGTATTGCATACAGCAAATACCTCCAGCCATGACTTTCGGACTCAAATTGCAACAAGAGGACATTGCAAGCACAGAGTTAAACACCTGCTCCAAATTGTCTGGATCAGTGGGCTGAGGTGAACTGTACGAGGTTCAGCAAGGCCAAATGCCAGGTCCTGCACTTGGGTCACAACAGCCCCATGCAACGCTGTAGGCTGGGGAAAGAGTGGCTGGAAAGCTGCCCAGCAGAAAAGGATCTGGGGGTGTTGGTCGACAGCTGGCTGAACATGAGCCAGCAGTGTGTCCAGGTGGCCAAGAAGACCAACAGCATCCTGGCTTGTGTCAGGAATAGTGTGGCCAGCAGGAGTAGGGAGGTGATCGCACCTCTGTACTCGGCACTGGTGAGGCCGCACCTTGAGTACTGTGTTCTGTTTTGGGCCCCTCACTACAAGAAGGACATTGAGTTTCTGGAGTGTGTCCAGAGAAGGGCAACAAGGCAGGTGAGGGGTCTAGAGAACAAGTCTTATGAGGAGCGGCTGAGGGAGATGGGGCTGTTTAGTCTGGAGAAGAGGAGGCTGAGGGGGAACCTCACTGCTCTCTACAACTACCTGAATGGAGGTTGTGGTGAGGTGGGTGTTGGTCTCTTCTCCCAACTAACTAGCGATAGAATGAGAAGCAATGGCCTCAGATTGCATCAGGGGAGGTTTAGACTGCATCTTAGGAAAAATTTCTTTACTGAGAGAGTGGTCAGGCACTGGAACAGGCTGTCCAAGGAAGTGGTTGAGTCACCACCCCTGGAGGTGTTCAAAAACATGTAGATGTGGCACTTCAGGACATGGTTTAGTAGACATGGTGGTGGTGGGTTGATTTATGGACTTGATGATCTTAGAGGTCTTTTCCAACACCTTAATGATTCTATGATTCTAGGATACTGAACTAGAACGGAACACTGAGAAATCCAAACGTATTGACTACAAGTTATTAATAGCAGGCCGTATTTTTTTACCTTTTTTGTCTAGTCAAAGCCATCCTCTAGCACTGGAGAGAAAACCATCTAACTTGCAGAAACGTTCCAGAATGTTTGGGGTTTTGTTGGAGTCAAAATGAATGGGAAACTACTTTGAGGTAGATGAAAAATGAGAGAGATAAAGGATACGCTTTGAATTTAACCAATTCCCCACAAAAGTAAGGCACAGGCAGAGAATCTTGGATGTTCTTCCCTTGTGTTCGGCAGATAAGCCTTAATATGGACCTTCCCCATCCTTCCGAATGTCCTACCCAGTAGCCCACAGAGCCAGTTTCTCTTTATTCCTTGTGTTATAACAGTTTGCCCAGACTATGCAATTGCCCATAGGCTGAGATCTGCAGCCCAAGCTTCTGACGAAGATAATTCATGGAGAGCTAACAGCAGAGGTATCCAGGATGTATCAGAGGGAAGTATGACAGGATCGATTCATCAGTGAATTTTTTCCTTATCTTTTTACCAGCTTTGTGCTTAGGATATAATAGGGCCCTATTGCACTCAATGGCAAAACTTGCACTACTTTCAGTCCCTTGAACCCAGACAGTCTTTCTGTTCACAGCTGAAGAATAGAGACCATACCCAGCTGCTCAGCAAGGGAACAGCATGTGTGGAAGAGAAGGAAAAGCAAAAGGGAAAGCACCATGTGCCTGTTGGCCTCCCCCTCCTCCCACCTCGCCTCTCGTGCATCCCCCAATGTCAGCACAATCTGTCCCTTTGTATCCAGGAAAGAAATAGGACGCAAAGTGTTAGGAATTTCCTAAAACTGTCTCGAATCATGTGCTGTTTAAGTAACTGTCATTTGGCTGCCTGGTTCATTGACACTTGGGTCTTAAATGGTGCTTGTGGAGGAGTAATATTTTCAGCTCCGAAGGGGTAAAGAAAACAGTCTTACAAAACCAAAGCCTTTGAACAGTGATATGCTGAGAAGGAATATGTTGATATGATTATTTCGTATAAAGTCTGCATTCCCTTTGCATGAAATCAACAAGACATTAAAATATGTATTTCACCAAAGTGTAGTGTGTAGAAGTCTATTTTCATAGAAGGAAAAAAAGACAGAACAGATGGTTGAAGGAAAAATTAGTTTAAAGACATCAGAAACAGCTGAATAAACTTTCAGTAGTCCAAGAGCAAAAGAGGCTCAATCTTCTGGTTTATTCTTATTTTCCTATTTACATTCTTTAAATGCACTGGAAATGGCATGTGACTTTTCTAGTACCTCAGCCTTGCTCGTTTATTAAGGTCTTTGTGTATAGACCATAATGTTTAAGGTCATGGGGAAGAACACTGTTAAAATAGCAATAGATCTAGTGTTACTCTCCCATGTTAATCTTAAAGTCATAAACTAACAGGCAGACAAGACTTCAGAGCTGTTCTTAGTCCACACCTCATGAACACACCATAACAGAGATGGGATTAAAAACCAATCTTGTCTATTAAAAAAAAAATCTATAAGGCTGAATTTAATAAGGTTGAATTTAATGACTGAGGCCAGAAACATCTTCCTACCCTTTTATGAGAAGCTGTCTTTTCCACCAAAACAAAGATTGCTATTTTTTTTTCATTAATATATAAACTGTTTTATAGGGAACTAAAAATCAAAGCAAAACCAAGAAAAATCAATAACCTACAGAATCCTCTGAGCAAGCAACAAAATGCGGTTAAATTTCTTCTTGTTCTTTCCCCAGGATGTCAAATTGTTTCCAACTGAAATTTGCCAAAACAATTTCTTCAGCATTTCCTATGAAAGCTAGTTATGTTTGGTATCATATCTAATTTTGATCTTTCATGAAACAAGGTGAACATTTTAAGCAGCTGTATTTTTATCCTTTAAAGTAAGCAAGTTTTGCCTACTTCCCTTCATAATTCCTAAGAAAGCACACTTCCCTTGACTGAGTTTTTAGCCTGCTAATTTTTAGACCAGTATGGGACTCGCCTCTGTTCAATAATAGAATGGAGCCAAAGCTGTGTTTATAACCTGTGTTTAATAAGAGAGATAACAGTCATTCCATAATAAACTTCTTTTATGATTTATCTCGTCTTGTTCCAATGGCTGAATGAGGTTCATAGTCATATCTTTCCAGGACAGGTTCCAGGACAAGACACTCAAGGAAGCTAAATTTAATTTACTGGTAGGGAAGCCCAAGTAGAGTTGAAAAACCAGAGAGGAAATCAACTAGTACAGAACATATTCTAAAGAGTCCCTTTTGCAGAAGACTTTGAAAAGGTCTTATAGTTCTTATTAGAAATATCTGAACTCTGTGGATTAGTTTAACCAATCTATTGGCATACACACATGAAAAAGCATAATTCAGCTCCTCCTTAACTTTTTTTGTACAATATGGATGAGACTGAAACGAGTTCATTGCACTTGTACTTGCCCATGCTGTTCACCAATTTATCATTATGTCATGTGTCATGTTTGAACTGTCTGAACCAGGCCTACTTCTTAATTAAAACATTCAAATCACTTGAGTACTGCTACTATAAAGTAGCAGTGAATCAACAAGTAGGCCATGTCTATGTCTTTATCAGACTGACTTTTGTAAAGACATAGCTTATCAGCTTCTTCTTAATGATTATCTACAGAAATTCCCAACTTTCACATATGCAGAATGGTCAAATAAGACATTAGGTGATATTCAGTTTTCCTTTGCTTTCTCAAAGGTAAATTTTCATTTTGATTTTCATTGTGGTTTTTGACGGGTTTTGAGCAAACTGTTTTGTAAGAATTGTCTGTTTCCCCTTTGTCTCACAAGTATCATAACAGAAAAGTGCTTTCTGCATCTGCTGTTTAATTAAAACTATATTCTATCAACAACATAATACTGGAGTGTAAGCCATTAGCCACAACTAGGAGACAGCTTAGGTGAACATGGATTCACTGTCCAGTTCAGTTAATATTCCCTTTGAAGTCAAAGGGAGATCATCCACAATTTCCGTTAATGTTGTAGTAAACCTCTAACATGTAGTTTAACAAAAGTTCAAATGCGTCTGAGCTCCAGGTTTAGTTGTGCTTCCCTGCTGACTAGATATGTTCCCATGCTGTGTGAATAGTCCACCTCCAGACTCAGTGAGATGCAGAATTCTCTGCAAGAGTTCATGGCAAATCAAGGCACTGCAGCTCAGATCTCTATTGCGTCTCTACTCCTGAGATCTGGGACCATGATCCAACAGCCAGCTTTTGGAACTCCATACTGACTTTTTGCAGATACTCACAGCTAACACAAATCCTGTCCCAGAAGCCAAGCAGATACTTCCCCGTTTAACCCCTAAGTGTGGTGGGTAATATACTCACCTTCAGGCTTTGCACAGTTCCTAAATGCAATGCAGCTCTTCACTTAAAAGGCAAAGTATAAGAGAGAGTAAAAGCCAACAAGAGAACAAACTGAATAGAAATCCTTTTCTCCGATGTTTGTTCTTTCACTGGAGGCACATCTGCGTAGGACATCAGAGTCAGGAAAGCAGCTGTGCCTCAGGGAGCTCCTCCCCTGGCACTGCTGCTCCTCAGCAAGGAACTGCTCTCTGTAAACATCCATCTTTTGTCATCAGGTCTCTCGCAGGTCCTGGAGATGGTCAGGGACAACCATCAGATGTACCTTTGACAGGAAGTCTGCTCTTGAATGAATTCTTTCACTTGGGTGAAATACCTTCTTTTTCCAAGCAAATTGATTATAAGGGCAAATCATGCAAACCAGCAAATCTTGTTGCATTTGTTATTCTGTGCCACTAGTGTAGGGAATTTTACCACAGACACAGCTAAAACGGAGTAAGATAAAAGTGATAAAAAGGAGCTCCTGTCTCACATTCACATATGCGGCAAGTTCTTAATTTCCAAAAGGATTAATGAATTGTTATAAATAGATTCTTCATGTCAACACAAGAATTTGCAAATCTGTTGCTGAACTGGGGTTCACGGGAGATTGGTGAGCAGCAGGGACTGATTCTTCCATAAATTTTTAATGCTGACTGTGAAATTAAATTTTGTTTCTGAAAAGAAAAGTCAGCTATGCTTTGATACTGTTCTGTGAGACCCTGCTACAAATATTAAGCAGTCAAAGGCAGGAACAGAATGGCCAACACTTGTGATTTTATTAGGAGAGAGATCATTTTTTCTTAAAACTCTAGCTGCTGGAGTCATATGATTACAGGAAGCTGTCATGTTTCGTTCCTTCAGAAGAAATAGCTTCTACCTTCTGTGGCTGTGAAGAAAAGTTGAAAATATAAATCCAATAGACAGGGCCACCAGACGACAAAAAAGACGCCATCTTTATTGGTATTTTAAGGAATGTGATGGTTTATGAAGGCCTGAAGTTGGAAACACTGAAATAACATTATTCAAACAAAGAAGGCAGTAAAATTTGAAGAGTCAGAGTGCTTTCCCTATCTTACTAAAGAGAGGAAATCACATGCACAGTGAAACTCACCAGCTTCAAAGCTCACCCACATTTTTATCCTAGAGTAGTTGTTTAAGAAAACATATATCTTTATTCTTGGAGAATGGAGCACGTACTATGTCAGATGAGAACTGCTAATACACTAACGCAAAGATAAAGCATTGCTTTAGGTCTACATGTTGGAACTTTACTTTTCCTGTTTCTCCAGATAAAAATGAGAGAGATATGTTAAATAATATGAAGCTAAGCTATTGCAGAATTTGCAGAAACTGCTTCCTGCGAAGAATTAAGGTTTAATTAGCTAAAAAGGAAGTGTACAGAGGGATGATAACTGAAAGTTGGTCACCCTGTCTCTCTGATGAGATTATCCTCTGTACCTCTGAACTTTATTATCCAAACAACAAGTACATGGCGTGATTTGGTGCTTCCAATGATCTTGTGCGAATTTTTACTCATGTTGCCTGTCAGGACCCCCCGAGTTATCTGCAGAACAGCTCTAGATATGAAGAACAATTGACTGCATTATTAACTGTGTGTGCAGGAACATTATTATAAACATAAAAAAATAGACACTGGGTCCCGATCCAAAGTCCAACACAAACAAGTTTCAGGATTTTGAATCAAGATCTTTGATTACTTTCGCTGAGTATATTTTTGTGCCTTTATTTTAAAATTGGTTTACTCGGTCATCCCAGGAAGCACAGTCCTAGATCCCCTAAAATGGATGCATCAGCAGCATCACCAGGATACAGGCAGCGCTAAGGACAGGCAAAGGTCGCCAGTCTGGGTCCATTGCTAGAATACTTCTTGGCTTCCTCCTGGCTTCATGTGCTTTCTGGCTGTGACCTGGCCTTGCTCTCTGTCTGAGGAAGATGTCACCAGTGGAACTTTCTGCAGGGGTTCAGACGCTGACTTGTGACTACCCGTGTGCCAACACACCAGCTCTGCTGCCAGTTACAAGTGATGATACTGATCGTGTCCCATCTACTGCTTGGTGAAACCCTGTTGCCCATCAAAATGGAGTAGTAAACGCCACTGTTAAGGTTTCAGCGTGCTCCGCAGTCACGCAGTGCTCCATACTGCAAACAGAAAGTGATCCTGCCTGGAGCAAAGCTGCAGTCTCAGGCCCATGGAAAAAGCTCACTCTGTAAAAAAGTTAAAAAAGCCAAGAATTAATCTTTTTCACTGCCATAGTCTTGGTATAGGTAGGGACTTGTCTGGGCTTCCAATACAGTGACATTGCATTTTTTAGAGAAGCTACTTAGTGTGAAAATGTGTCTACATTAGTTCAGGTATTCTGAGGGATTCAGAGCTGTGGGGAAGGAAAGCATACAAAACCTCCATAAGCTGGTGTGAACAAAAGGAAGGAATAAAATGAGATTGTAAAGGGATTAAAGGATGATACGGGATGAGATGTAAGAGTCATTGAGTGATGCGGATCAAAAGCAGCTATAGGGATCTCACTTTCATTTGTCCTTTAGCAACAGTTTAAGAACATCGCTGACTGAGGGACCCCACTGTGCTGAAAGTATTGCACAAACTCATTGTAATTTTTACAGGCATGCTCTGCCCTGAACTGTTTCTAATCTCAGCTGGTGAGCAAGGGCACAAAGGCACGGAGAGAGGAAGCAGTTTGCCCAAAGTAGGTTAGTAGCAGACACAAAGATTGGATTCAGGTCTCCTGCAGCCAACTGGATGCGTCCCATGAAGAAAAGTGTAATCTGCCTCCCAAGCCCTTGGGGAAGCTTCCAGGCAGAAAAATCCGTTAAAATGAAAAAGCAAGGAAGAGGACAAAGTGTGAGCTTGGGGATCCTAATTGGTGTATGTAGGAACATGCCAACGATCTGTAACTTTCTCCCAGTGGAAAGCTCCAAGGTAATAAACAAGCACAGATGATTTAAACAAAAACCAAGACTCAGTAGCTGCAGCACTCAGAGCCTCTACTAATGCTGCAGCCCATTCTTCAGAGAAAGAAAAATCATGGCAAAGACAGCACAGACCTCTCACAAGTGTATTATACAGTGAGGACAAAAAAAGGGTAAGTATGTTATTCTGAGCTTTAGTGGTTTGGGGGAAATTGTGAACTAGAACATTTCTGCTTAGCTAGAAAAGCACAGATTCGTTTCTTCAGATATTTAAGTCTGGGTTTCTTGCTGTTTTACTTCAGCTTGTGTTCCAGGCTCTTTCTGATCCTCATCTTTTAGCTATATGAGAGACTGAAAAATGGCTCCCGTTGAAGTTTCAACATGGCTGTGAAAAAACACGGTTTTAAAAATGTGGCCTTACTGTTACCAAGCCAAGGTGCGATATAAATAAGCAAATCACATACTTCCATTTTATTGCACACTGCCGTTAAGAGGAGCATAGCAATTTTCTTTAACATCTGCAAAGAAATTGTTAACAATAATGTAAGCCGGCATGAAATAAAAACTTTCAAAAAGAAAGCAAGTTTGTCAGTGTACCTCAGGTTTTGTGTCAATGTCAAAGGTTTCAAAGCCAAGGAATGGAATTAAGAAGGAAAATCTAACACAATGGGGAAACATTATGCAGTGTAACATTAGTACTAAATTTTAATGCAATGATCGTTTCTTGTAGAGGGAGAACATTACTTTTTTCCTTCAGAAATCTGAAAGCATTCTGCTTAAAAGAGACAGAGCACCTCTATGAAGTATGATAGTATTCCTGCAATAGCCCTAAAGGAAGGTAAGCTGAAGTACAGAGATGCTCAAGATTAGGCTCTGCTACCTGTATCTCTGACCTGAGTTAAGAGAAATAATCATATTCATCATCTTTGGAAACTAGATACTGGATAAAGGTGCTCAAAATCAATGCAAAAACCATACATTTGAAATGAAATTGTTGCTTCTTAAATTTTGGTCTTCCTATCGCACATGGTGTGTTAATGTCAGAGAGGGTCGCAACCCAGAAATATAGGCCTCTTGCTTCCTGTGTTAGCCACTCAGGTAGGACATTTTGCCTGCAGGCAAGCACTGCTTGATTTTTTTCAGATTAGTTCCATTTCTTATTTGCTTTGCACACAGATGTTCATCACATGCGCACTCATTTAGCAGCTCAGAAACTTTCTTTTCTTTGCATTTAAATATGTTGGATTTTGGATATTTTACGGCAGTTACTGTCTCCCTTAATGAGAAAAACATTGCCAAAACTCTATAATCATCAATGACACATGTTACACTGTCAAACCAATTCAGGCAGGGAAGTTGCACATGCTTTGGTTTCCAGCACTGGATAGGATCTTCTTTAAACCGATGTTGTGTTCCCAGTGCAAGTTAGCTCATTATCAGCAGAGCTCTGGAAGGTAACTTCTAATGATGAATTCTTTAGCCTCCAAATTGCTCTGGAAGTTTATCTGCATGAGATCTTTTTCAGGCACATATGAAGGGGATCATATGTCTGGTCATTAAATGACAGGACATATTCTGACAGCACAGATTCTGGTCTCGACTCCACTACTGAGTTGCTTTATTGAACGCAAACTAGTCTCAGTTTTTCCAAATGTCTGCTCTGATTAGGAGATTAACCTCTATTTTCAAAGCCAACTGAGGGAAAACCCACTAAAGGAAATGGAACTGGCAAGGGAGCAAAAATGGGATGGTGGGTGTCCACAATCACAGAGCTTGCACTTAGATGTACCTGTCAGAGAAGGCACCGACTGCTGTCTGTGCACACACACAACACGTTGATGTAAGCCACCACAGCTGTGCAAAGAGCTCACCTACCCCCAACACAGCATCCCTGCGTCCCTGTCTGCCCTGTGTTGATGTGAGCCTCGGTACAGCTCTGAGGTGGACAGCTTCAATACTCAAGTAAAGTTTACAAGGCAGTGAAAAGGTGTGGTGAATTGTTTAAGGAAATGAACATGGCTAAAACCAATCTCCTTTTCTTTTCTGTCAATCACTGTTTTAATGCAGATCAATCAGCTGGTCTGGATCACCATACAGCATCACAGATGCCTGCACAAGCACTGGGAAATGATGGGACAGAGGTGTGAACAAGATGCTGGAGCTGGACAGCAGTGGTAGCAGTGTTGCTTTACACTGATCTAGAGTACATGTGAAAGTAACAGCTTTTTTTTCTTTCTGCTTATGGAAGTGTTCAGAAGAACAACATTCTGTACATCTGAAGGAAAGATGATTGCATGGTGGTGATTATTACTGTCATTTTTAAAATGGCTTCACTTCCTTTCACCTTGTAAGACAAACATTTTCATTCGGGATTTAATGCTTAAGTGTTTAAGCACCAAATCTTGTTGTCGAAACCTATGCTCGAAAATTCACATTCAAAAGCATTACCCTTTGTATTGCTGAATCCATCTATGTTTATAAAAGATGACTGGCATTTATCTACACGGAATTTATCTCTACTTTTGCTGCCCTTTTGTCTGGAAAAAGCAAAGAGGAGCCTGCCTGTTGATAACACATCACATCTTTTTTACATTAAGACCTATGTGTCAGGGATAAGGTTTCTGGAGTTCACAGCTCAGGCTCACTTTGAGGCTGACCTGAACATATTCTGCTGGATCAGCCCCTAAAAATGCTGGCCGGGTATGAACGGAACAGATGTTTCAATGGATGCAAGATCAGGCCTTCATTAATAAAGTTCAAGGATCAATTAATTCAGGGTGTGTCCCTGCCTCTGCTTTTTGATTATATCCATGGGCCTCACAAGGGCCTATAATTAACAGCAAAAAAAAAGTGGGTGGGTATCACTTCCCTAGCAAGGTCTGGAACTGAGACCAAATTTCCTATAGCTTCAGTCTCTGACACCATTAGATTACACTCACCAGGTCTTTTGGGAAGGGGACCTTTGAAGGGATGTTTTCTGGAAGGACATCACCCCACTGCCAGGTTCCCTGCACAGCTCTGGGAGGGAGCCAGACACAGTGGATGAGGGAGGAGAGGCTGGTGCTCAGGGCTTGCTGGGAGCTGCTGGTGGTGGCTTGCTGCAATGGACACCTTCTGTCTGAACGAGTGCTGTACTCACAGCATCTTGAATACCTCCTTAGCTCCAGAGTTTCTGGGCCAAAAATCCCTGCTCATTTCAGTGGCATAAATATAGTGAAACCACTTAAAAGAAGCCTGCAGATCTCACCCTCCCTTCTGTCCCGAGCAAGCTCCTGAAGGATGGGCCCAAAAATTCCCCACATGGAAGTATTTTTTTGCTGCTAGTCTTCAAGTTGAGGGACACTGTAAGGGTAGGATCTGTTCCTGTGCCAGACGACAAGGTATGCCAGAGAAGGTAAGGTCTCCTACTACCCAGTGCAGGTGCGTGCTCTGCTTGCTCCTGCAGAATGGTTTCTGCCATGGTGTGACATGTCAGA
>Ga0065711_1002408_pt1 | contig 54409 bp, 64 predicted proteins | sample Hoacrofraction12_FD_59098 | JGI IMG/M metagenome (GOLD analysis project Ga0065711, IMG submission 59098) | Hoatzin crop microbial communities from Cojedes, Venezuela - Epithelial fraction 12 v2 (version 2) | ecosystem: Host-associated > Birds > Digestive system > Esophagus > Crop | place...
AGGACAAGGGGCAATGGGCACAAACTGAAGCACAGGAAGTTCCGTCTGAACATCAGGAAGAACTTCTTCCCTCTGAGGGTGACGGAGCACTGGAACAGGCTGCCCAGGGAGCCTGTGGAGTCTCCTTCTCTGGAGATATTCAAGACCTGCCTGGACAAGGTCCTCTGCAGCCTGCTGTAGGTGACCCTGCTTCGGCAGGGGGGTGACTAGATGACCCACAGAGGTCCCTGCCAACCCCTACCATTCTGTGATTCTGTGACTGCGGGCAAGCAGAATGGTCCGCGGTGATGTGTTAGGTTGTTTGGAGGGGACAGGAGAGTGTGGCTTCCCACATGCCAGAGCGATGCGGCGGTGGAGAGGGGTGGTAAAAACAACTGCCAATTGTTTCTGAGAGCTGGGAAGTAGCCTGCTTTCTTCTTGGCATCTTCTGTCATTTGATGAATACCAAGCCCAGCAAGCTGCACGTGCTGAGCCACCACCGCCTCGCGTCATCCTTCTCTCGGTACATTAAGTTATGGCAAGCTGTTTGCTTGGGCGAGATGTGGTTTTCCTCCAGCTTTCAACTCGCACATCACTTTATCATTAAAAAGAAAAGCAAGCTGAGGATCGGAAGCGGCTGTCAAGCTCTCCTAAGCAGAGCGGGGTACCGAGTCAGAGGCTCTCCGTGGTTTTGAAGGCTTCGCTGTGTCTGCTGCTTGCTTTCAGTTCCCCATGCAGAGGAATTAAATCATGTACAGCCTGCCGTGGATGATGGAGCTGTTTTGCTCACGCGGATGCTGCTCAAGATTTTCCTACCGTCTGAGCACTTGAAATCTCACACGTGGTTGAGCATCCCTCCGGATCCCGCTCACGGCACGCAGAATATCCCAGCGAGCAGCCAGTGCACAGGGCTTCATAGCCCTCGCTTGTACGCTCCTGTCTGCCATGCGTGCTCCATGGTAAAGCGCTGCGCTGCCTTCGGGGAGCGCTTAGGAGGAAACTTCAAGCACTTTCAGTGCCTCAGTGGGGACTGAGTTAATCCCAGCTGAATTAACTCCTATTTACTGTCTTTCGACAAGCAGCAGAGAGCAGGGTGGCTCTAACGGGGGATGTCAGGCGCTACCCACTCTGCATCCCCTGCGGTGCTGTCTCCGGTGCGGTGGAGGGATGCCTGGCAGCAGAGCCCCGGCGTGGGAGGAGATGCCATGGTGTGGCTATCACCACCATAGCCTACAATAATGTACAAGGTCCATCTGGTCCTTACAGACAGCGGTGCTTGGCCGAAGTGGTGGCATCTCGGCAGCATCTTTTTTGGCCTGAATTTAGCCAATTGCCAGTGCTCTTCATAGAGCTGTGTGGGCTTCCATCACCAGAAACCCAGCTTGCTTGTTCCTAACCCTGCCTCTTGTCTGTCTCTTGGCCATGGTCACGTGTAGGTGCTGAGAGGGGATTTATGTAGTGTGGTGGACTGAAAAATATCGGAGACTTGCGAAAACAGCCCTGAGAATGCAGTAAGGTGTTTGTGGGACAGCAGTTTGTGCCTGCTGAGGTGTTCCTCACCACTTTAATTCAAGTTTGTGCAGCCTTGTTCCCAGAGCTCACCCTCCTGTTGTAGCCAGCTCCTCATCTCGCAGACGTAATGTGCAGCCGTGCTCCTGGGCAGCCCTTGTCTGAGGGGGGGTATGGTGCTAACTGGGCTATGAAAATGGCTTATTTTAACTCTGATTGAAATGTCATTTGATCTGTGCTATAAACCTTTTGATCAAGGACAGCCGAAGGGTGGGATGTTTCGGTTCTGGATTCCGTTCATGTTGTAAATGGGCTGTGCCTTTGGCTTGGCTTTCTGCTCTGGGTGGAATCAAAGCGAAGTTGTTGGACTGGCTCAGTAGGGGAAGATGTGGTGGAAATGGGATGTGAGTAGACTATGCAGCAGGTCTGTGGGATTAAAGGTTTGTCAAAATGAGTTAAGGCAAGGATGTAACTGGCACTAAACCACCTGGAAGTCAGTTTTAGAGGTTGAAGGGCTGATGTGTCCTTCCCCTTCCTCCCTTGCCCCCTGCCCACTTTGATGCCCATCTTCTGCATCTTAATTGAGCCCTAACTGCTTGTGCAGCAGCACTGCTGCCCAGTCGTGGCTCACAAAAGTCCCCCAAGATGGGAGGAAAACTTAACACTGACTTTTTGCTCCCTCCTCACTTGCTTCGTCACCCCCTTGCTGTATTCAAGCCATGGAATTAGACTGGCCTGACCGAGCTGAAGACCTCCATGGAGGAGACCCAAGCAGTGGGCAGGACAGCCGTGCCTGTCAGTCTTACGGAGAGGAGGTTTTGGTGCCCACCTACCTCCCGCCGCCCTCTCCCCCTTCTAACGAGCACGACACAGTATTCCTGTTAGATGGAAACAGAAGTGCAAACGCTCGGGCTCATGTGTTCAGCAAAGCCTAGATTATTCTGAATCACCCAATATCCTTATCAGAGCGCTACAGACGGCGCTTGCGTCAGCGCAGCACAGGCTAGCGGAGTCGGTGGCAGCGCTCTGCCCGTTTTAATTGCCACAAGCGAGCAGCTATGCGAAGCCCTGTCCCCAAAGAGCAAACGAGCTTGTCACTGCATGTAACTCAGCTTTGCAGGAAACGCGGGCTCAGCAAGCCTTCCCTGGTAAAAGCCTGCTCAGGGTGCAAGCGTGTCGGGGTGCAGCTGGGCATGCTGGAGCAGGGGGTACTGCTAAGCTTGGCTGTAGGAGTGGGGACTCCCCTTGGGATTTTTGTTTTGGCAATTTTTCCCCCCTCTCAATTGCAGAGTACTCCAATGCCAAAAGACGGGGAGGGGGGGAAGCTGGAAAGGCCATGTCCCTGCAACTCCTTGGGTGTGGGGTTCCTCCAAAACAAGCTTCATCGTGGCTCTGGGCCACACATTGGTTCTGCTGAGCCCCTCCCATGCTCTCAGGTGTAAAACATCATTTTTCATCCCATGTTTCTCCTGCTCTCCTGGAAGGCTCTGCCACTCCTGCCCTCTGTGAACAGAGTATGATGCCTGGCAGATAAAATACCAGGTCTAGTGGAAAGGTCTGGCTGAAAACTAGTGGTCTGTGCTAAAATTACCCTGGGGACCTCAGGGAGAGTTGAATTACCTGAATTTCTGGATTCCTCAGAAATAATGAGCCTACTTATTGTGGGGAGAGGCTTGTCCTTGAGCATGCCTGCCTCTGTTTTGCCCGTGATGGGCGGTATGTACTCTACAGATTGCGAAACCTTTCAAGCTTCAAGAAAAGCAAATGCCCTTGGTGTTTGGTGGAGCGCAGCGTGCTCCTGCAAGACCCATGGTGCTGAGGCAGAGGAGGGGCCCCCCCAAAAAGGTGAAGCCCAGTTAATCTGAGCCCTCGTACCCAGACGTGCTGGTTTCCTCCAGTCCTGAGCAACCTGCCCCAGGGACCTTTGGCAGACTGGGACGTGCATCCTGGTTGTCTTTTTTTGGAGTCCCAAGTCAGTGCTGAGATGCTGGGCCAGGTCAGCTAATGCCCTGAAATTCATTTTTACAAACTCTACCTTATGTTCTGACCTGCCATATTAATTTTTCAGATGATATGATTGTGGCTTTCAAATTGGAGAGTGCTTGGAGAAATATCACCCGAACAGGCATGCTGCTGCTGCCATCTGTCTTTGAGCTGCTCCTGGGATCCCTTACTTACGATCGTTATTGCTTTATTGAGTTAGGAATTAAAAAAATCTAGCGACTTCTGAAATAATATTTTCCATAACTAATACCAGGTGCTAAATTCTCATTGAGACCCAAGAGACGTGTTGAAATAATGCTTTCTGCAGATCCTGGGCATGAAATTTTTGCAGGTTTGCCCAGAAAAGTCCCGTGATCTGATAGTTTTGAAGGACGTGTCATTTGGAGGGCTCTGAACAGCTGCACTGAGTGCAGCTGGAAGCCACGTCACCCCAACCAAGAGCCAACATTGGGTGCTGGATTACTTTTTAAAAAAAATGAAAGCTGCGTTGCCCCTGCTGATGGTTTTGGCCAGCTCAAGCTGTTGCCCCAAGTGCCCCTTCTCCAGCCAACCCCTTTTCCCATGTCTTCCAGCTGCAGGCGCTTGCCCCATGCCACCCAGCCTGCATCCCACCGGGAAGCAAAGGTCTTGGCACAGCGAGACCCTCTCCCTGGGCGAGCGGGGTGCTGTGCGCCCATGCGGAGGCTGCCCACACACGGTGTGCGGTTCTGCATCCCAGCACCCGCTGCATGCCACGGTTCGGACCTGCTTCTCCTGCTTTCCTTTCCCTGCAGCATGCCAGGACCTGGCCCAGCCAGGCAGGGGGTTAATACCAACAGAAAAGGCTGCGGGCAGATAAAAGCTTGTGGGAAGGTGGTATTTATTTGGATGTAAAATGTTTTTTGCCCCCCTGGTGTGCAGATCCTGCTGCTTCCCTCTTGCCGGCCAATCCGTCTCTTATCTGCCCAATTTAAGGCAGTTTGGGTCTGATTGCTCGCGGTCGGTGTGGCTCCCACCATTCAGCTGGAGGTTTTGATGCACAACACTCGAAAATCAGAGGCGAGACCTCTCCAGCTGAAGACCTGAAAATGGAGGGAGCAGCGATTGCTCCTGCTATCTCACCTGCGAATAATGCGCCATAGATCAGAGTCAGTCCCGTGGCTGTTAATTACCCTCGAGTTGCCTGGGTCTGGGGCTGGGGCAATGTGACAAGATTTATTGTTTCTCTTCAAAAGCGGTTTCTAACTGGCATTGGAGAAAATCAAAGAGGGGTGAAATCAGTTGGGACTGTGCGGTTTGCTCCTCTGTAGCTTCCTTTCCGTCTGGACGGACGGGGAGCGGTGCCGTTCCCGGAGCCCTGCAGCTCACGTCGCTTCTCACCCAGTCCAGCGCGCTCCTCGGCTGCGGCTGCAGTGCTGGTGGAGGGGCTGGGCGCGTTCGGCACCTGCAGACGATGTGTTGAGCTGTAGGGCTTGACTTAGAAATGCTGCTATAGGAACTGTGCACCTTTGCAGAAATGTCCTGCCAGAGGCGTGGGATGGCTGCCTGGAGATAGCTGTCTGTCACAGCCCTGATGCTTTCATCAAAAATACGCTATTTACATGTAAGAGAATCTTCCTCCCCCTCCTTGGTCTGACAAATTAACCTGAGATTTCATTAGATGCTGGCCCGCTCCTGCAGACTGAGTTGTTGGCTGTGGTGGAGTGGACAGATGCCCTCATCGAGGAGCTCTGAAATACTTTGTTCAGTTGAGCAACCTGGTTTATTCCCCTGGTATTTATCGCTTGGGGTTGCACGCACCGCTGTGCCCAGTACGTCTCCACCTCTCTTTCCACCTTCTCTGCAGCCGCCCGTGCTAGGCGTGCTGCGGTAGCTCAGCGGTGGGAGCGCTGTCTCGGCAAGGGGGATGCTCCCCATGCTCCGTGGGGCGCGGGCGCTGGCCACGCAGGCGAGAAGGGGCTAAAGGCAGCCGTAACGCAGCGGTTGAGAGCGACGTGTTTGCACAAAAAGGGTGTTTGTGGGAGAATTCTTGCATGGCGAGTTTGGGGTTTTTTTGTTGTTTGCTTGGTTTTTTTCGCGTTGACCCAAAGCTGCTGCTGTTTGGAGGTCTTTCAACTGAGAAGCCCAAAAAAGTGGGGGAAAGATTTGCTGCTGGGATTTTAATTTTTTTTTTTTTTTTTTTAACTGGGTGATTTCTATTTGAAATTTTTTCTCTTCTGGTTTTAGTCATCAAGGATTCGGCCCTTCATTTGAGCAGAATGAAGCTAGCTTTCCTTGTGAGCTTGCCAGGGTTTGAAGCTGGGCTCGAGGGTGCCAGGTGGGTTCCCTGTGGTGATCCTCGGAGCCCCCCATCAGAAGGGCAGCAGGGAGCTCCCCTGACTGCACAGCTTCGTATTTTAGCTTGGGTGGTGATAGTAGAGGCAGCCTTTCGAATAGCAGGGTTCTTTCTGATGAAGGGTTTATTCACCTTTCCAGGGTGTATCAGTTTAGATCTCCATGGCAATAATGACTCTAGATCAGCATGCAAGGAATCATGATTTGAATGACCGATTTTAATCTTACTTTGCAACTAGCGTTTTTTTTTTCTTTGAAGACACAGTGATTGCTGTTGTAGATTGGCTTGCAATTAAGTATCCCCTTCTTGAAGGGCGTATAATGGCTATAAAAACCCAATTAACAGTGATGTGGTTTTCAAGGTATCTGTTCGAATTCTAATTGTTTGCAGGATTTTGTGTCAGAATTAATATATTTTAGTTAGTAGATGATGACTTGTCAGCTGGGTCCAGGTGCATTTGAGTGGGGACAGGAATTCCGACACCAAAAGCCTATTCATGTACATTAAAATAGGTAGCTGGTGACTGGATGAGCTGTTTCTGGTGTTTATGGCCATACCTGTAAGCCTGTTTCAGGCGCCAAGCCCAGCCAAGTGGGTCTCTCCAGAAGAAGGCGAGACAGGAGGTGGGTCTGGGGGCAGGTGGTCTGTAGGCTCCTTTGATGGGACCATGCAAGGCTGATCTCCTTTCATAGCACGTGGCCCTCCAAAGCTGCCTAAGCAGCTCCTAAAAACACATGGAAACTGCAGAAAACCATTAATTGGGTCTGAAGGCCATCGAGGTGCCATGGAGCCCTGGGGAGACCACGACCAAGAGTTCTGCAGCTTGAAGGTGGTGACCGGTCGCTTCTAGGAGACTTTTTGCATGTTGGGGCCTTGGTGCTATGCTGGGATGTGCTTCCACCAGTGGATGCCTTTGGTGGAGAAGCTGTTGGCAGGCTGTTTTTACCGAATAAAATAGCTGCTCTTCAGTGTTTGTGGTCTGTAGGACAGCAAGTAATGGACTTAGACTGGAAGGAAGATTTAGCGTCATGTTTTGGGAAGATTTTCTAGCAGTTCGGATGGTTAAGCCAAAGCCCCTTTATTCCGCCTTTCACTGCCCACCCAGTAAATCCACAAGTGACGGGAAGTTTTAAAGTCCAAATTAGACAAACATCTGTCGGCAGTGACGCAGGCTTGTTTGATCCTGCCCGGGGCAGAGCATGGAGCCAAAACCTGTCCGAGGCCCTTACAGCCCTCTGTTCTCGCTGCTGGAGGACAGGGTGAAATCCTGAAGCCTTTGGTGGGAGTTTGTTGGAACGAAGCAGCGGCATAAATAAAACCCAGACACAGGAGCATCTGTTAGAAACAGCGGGGAGCGGAGCAGGGAGAGGCAGTGCTGGGTGCCCAGGCTGGAGGGAACCCACCAGCACCTCTCTTCTGCTTCTCAGGGAGTCATAAAGATGCTCAAGGTTTATGACAGGGCCCCGAGCCCTGTGGGAAAGCCTTCTGCATTCGTCTGGGTGTGGTGGAGGTGGCATCTGCCCCTCTGACTGGTCGGTGTGTGGCTGGTACAGCAGTTTTGCCAAGCGGTGCTTGGCACTGCGGTTCGTTACCCCTCTGCCGTGCGGAGGGGGCTGCCTGGGATGGCTTCGCCATGGGTTTGGGATTAGCTCTCCTTCTGGACACCTTCTCTTGGATCTCCTCTATCCGAGCGTGGTAAGCCCTGGCTGACGGGAACTTTCATTCCCCCTCCTCACGGTGTCCTGAGTGCTGTCCCTTGGGATAGCCCCGGCGGGCCTCCATCCTCCAGTGCACTGCATCTCGCTGGGCTTTGCTGCAGCTCTCAAGCTCCATCACGATCATCTAATGAGATTCCTGGAGAAACCAGCACAGCCAGCTCCCGGGGAGGACTGTATGGGACACCCAGCAGTGTCTGTGAACAGAAGGGGGGATGCTCTGTGCCTGTCTCCTCCCAGGTGCCCATCCAAACCGTGTGCCTATTGAATTTGTTCAATATTTGCATCCAGCCACACAATAACCCAGAATGAGGGTAAGGGCTGTCTCAGTGATTTCAGGCAAGATCTGACCTGCCCTGGGCAGCCTCCACTATTGCTTCTTTGGCCAGGGCTTGGTAACAAGCTGGGGTGTCTCAGGATCATGGCATCTGCTTACTTTTCCTTTGCCACAGTCCTAGATTTGTATTTCGTAGATCGTGCGGCTAGCTGGGTTATAAATTATTCATGGCAGGGAACTTATCATGTTTATCTGGAGTAATTGAGCAATTAAATCTGTTTAGGTATGTAAAAAGATTGTGCAATGACTTGTCTGTCTTCAGGCCTTTAATTCTACAAGAGCATTTATTCCATGTTTAATCCAGAATAATAAAAAAAAAAAGGGAGATGGAAAATACGTTCTGCTTTGATGCATTGATCCACTCCGGTATGTTCGTTTGCAGAGGTTGTTCGTTCCAGCAGCTTCACTCATAAATCCGTATTGCCCCGGGACAACGAGACCTAACATGGCGCCTTCAGTCTGGAGAAAATGTTGAGGCCGTAGCACCTGGTCAGCAACTCCGTCTCCGAGAATGCTGCGGGTTGCTTATGCTGGCACCAGGATTCTCGTTATTGTTCCAAAACTTCCACCCCAGATGCTTGCGACTGGGTCGGAGGATCCCCATCCTCTCCAGCCTGACTGCTGCTGGGCTGCGCTCAGATGTCAGTGCCGCCGAGGTAATGCCAAGTTTGGGATGTAAAAGGACCTTCAAATATTCAAGTGCGTTTAGTTTAGTCCCTGAGCTACAGCCACTATCTCCCGTTGCTGTAACTGTGCAGGACGGTTCCCAAAGGAGCCAGAAACTCGTGGGCAAGGCTGCAACCGAGACCACTCATAACCGGATAAATGTGGAGCTGTGAAGTAAGCAAAGGATGATTTTATTCTGTGTTACCTATAGGAAACTGAGCTGCTTGTAATCTGTTTTACGTCTGTTTATCGAGAGCAGCCTGTGCTCTGTGTAGCCTTATAGCGATGACTGGCACCCTGCTGTACTGGGTAGCCACTTTACCCCTTTTGCACGCCGAGATACCTCATGGCCTCGTGTGTTTTGAGGTCTCGTCCTGCTTTGGGCAGGAGGTGCTGGTGAATGGAAAGTTTTGAGCTCCCCTACTCCCTCCCAGGCTGCTATTTTGGTTCTGCAGAAGACAACAAGCGAGCAGGACCGGAGGCTCCTGTTACTCTGGCCGGCCGTCCTTCGGCTGGCGGCAGGGCGCGGGAGCAGCAAAAGGCGAAGCAAGCCATTAGGCTTTCCTTGGCCGCGAGGGCTCGCGTGGAAGCCCCGCGTTACGGAGCGGGAGGGGACCTGGGGCTGCACTTAGAGCACATCGGCGTGCGAAGCTCAAGAGGTTGAAACCTAGGGTGAGCTCTTTGCGATCCCCCCCAGACCAAGCCCCGGGGACAGCATCCCCTGAGCACGTACAGCCGTCCAAACCTTTCATGCGCTCCTGCGGAAGGGGAACAAAGGCTGTCTAAACAGGAGCTAGTGAGGCGGCAAATTGCAGGAGAAGCCTTCCCTAATGAGCTGGAAGGGCTTGTCCCTTCGCCTCGGGTGGTGGCAGCTCGGCAGTGCCTTGCCTTGGCAGGGGCACCCGTGCTCGGGGGGAGCCGAGGAGCAGCGCTGGGTCTGGAAAGGTTTCCTCCTGCCCATCCGCTCCTCTCCGCCAGCGAGGGCGAGCAGCGGGGAGCGGGGTGCTTGCGCTTCCCGAGGAGCCGGCAGCTCGATCACCGCCTTGGCCGTGAGGGTTGCTGCTGGGGGAGCGGCGTCCTGCGCATGATGGCGGATCGAGGTCAGTGACAAAGCCGTTCGGCGTGCCGTTATTTTCCTTCGGACGTTTGGTTCATCTCTGCATCGGTGGCTGCGTGGCGTGGGTAAAGGTCGTCAGCGCAGCGAGGCACGGGAGCTGGAGGGTATCTTTGAAACCCAGAGGGTCTGCAGAGCCTCGTGTGGGTCGGTGCATCCCGACGCCCTTTGGGGAGAGGAGCTCTTGCTCTGGCAGCCTTCGGTGGGTTTGGGGAGCGCTAGCTAGAGACAAGGAAACTGGCTAGGGAGTGACTAATAGGATGAAATGGCACTGTCTGATTCCACAGCTCGGCTCTCTGGACAAACGCGGTTTCCCATCTGTTGTTTGCAGTGAAGGAGAGGAGTTTGGGGGTTGGTTCCTCTCGCTCGCCAGCAAGCGAGCAAGTTGATTATTTTCTGGCAAGCATTAGCAGGAAGATTACTGACGGCTTTGGTGGCTTCACCTTCTGGGCAAGAGTGCTAAGGACTAGGTTTTATTTGTATTGAGATGCTTGAAGATGAAGATGAGCATAAGGTGGCCTTTTTCAGAAATGCCTCGGTGACCAGTTCCCCTGTCAATTAAGTGCCGAAACACTCCTAATTGTACAGTTCCCCTGGAGCCCTGGGTGCTCCTCACTGTGCTGTAGATTTGGACCAGGAAGCTTCAGCCCACGCTGCCTGCATGCTTGCAGCCGCCTCCTCTCCACCTGGATGCACCGTGAATGTTGGGGATGTCTTGGCATGCGGCACGGCCACAGACACACGACAGCTCCTGCACCTAGGGCCACACGTGGTCTCCAGAGGTGCCTTAGGAGACTTCATCTCCTGTGATTATCCATTCCCCCCACCCCCCAGATCAGACCCTGGCTGATACGCCACATTGCAGCCTCCCACGGGATGCTTTGCAGGCTTCTCGCTCCGTTTGCACGCCGGCTGTGCGTGGATCCACGCAACAGGGGCTGCTTTTCCTACCCTCGATGTGAGCTTCATGGCAAGCTGTCCCTGCGTCGCCGTGGGAGAAATCAGCGATAGTTGTGCTGTAAAAAACAAACCCGAAACTTCAGAGTAAGACACGTATTTGTATTTGTCGTACGCCAGTCTGCGATGGTGTGGGAAGCTTTCTCCACGCAGTGCTTTTAGCTTTTTCCGTGCATCAGCAGCTCTTCCAGGCTCTGCTGAGCTTGCCCTGCTCTCCTGCAGCCGTTCCCACCTCCTGCCTGCCCGGCAGTGTCCCGGTCCCCGCCGCAGCTTGCTGCTCTCGAGCCGAGGGCTGCCGCTTCCCTTGGACCGGGATGTCGCTTTAATCGCGGGGTACGCGGCGTTGGCAGAGTTCGGCGTGACAATGTAAAACGCGAGACGTGCTCCCCGGAGAGCTGCTGCCGAGCGGGCCCGGGAGGCATGGAGGGGAAGGGAACATTTCGCTGGCTGGCTGATTGCGTGAGACGACGGCTCTTCGTCTGCAGGCAGAGCTGATGGATTGAAGGCACGTGAGGACACGCTCGGGCAGGTCGCTGGCGGCTCTCGGGAGCGGCCCGGCTGCTGCAGTGCTCCTCCAGGATAAGCCAGCAGCACCCATGAACGAAACCCTTCTTCATCCAGTCAGCGATCTTGGCACGGAGCCTCCCTGTTAGCCTGATTAACACAGTACCTTTGTTACCCAGATCCAGCTTTTAGTTATTTTTATACTCACATAGTTCTGGCCGTAGTGGTGGCTGTGAAAGGCAGAGGTGGGAGCTGTGACCCTGCTGCTGGGGGCATCTGCTGGGGCTTGGCTTTGTGAGAGGTGGCTCTGGGGCAGGCGCCAGCCTGGGGCTCTCAGAGTCGAAGAGCTCCTGCCGTAGGCTTGCTGTCTTTCTCTTCCCAAATATGTTTTTTCAGGATCTCCAGTTTTGTGGAGTATTACATACAAGTGTCTTGGGCAACTCGGAGAAAACCTATGCTCCTTTTGTCCTCTGATTTCCCACGGAGTTGGCTTCTCGTTTTTCAGCTAGTTGTGCACCCTGTTGTCTCATACCAGAGGAGGATGGGTTGTCTCTTCTGCTGAGCAAAGCTCGTTTGCTCCGTCCTGTTCAAAGCGGTCCACTTTGGAAGGGATTGACCATGCTTGGCTTGAGATGACTTGGGGGCTGTTCCTCTCAGCCTAAAATAATCATCTAAAGCAGGTCAGATGAACTGTGCTCCTGCAGTGCCCAACGGCCCCCTCTGACACAGGGTCGTATAGCACGGTCAGATGGCTTTGGCCACAGTGAGGTGTTGTAAATGGGCAGAGCTGGTGAGGAACCATGCGGACTCAAGTCTCCAGAATCTCTTAAATATGGTTGTCTAATGCTCTCCTATTCTTTTGGGGTTTATTATTTTTAGGTAGTAAGATAGTGTCCTGGATGACCTTCAAATGGTCCAAAATAACCAACCCTCAGCAGAGACAGCATTATTCTGCATTATAATCCCAAATTTTGGCTTGAAGAGATCTTGAATGTTCAGTTAAGAAGTCTTTCTGCTTACAGTTCATTTTAAAACTCCTCCCGTCTACTGCAAAGGCTGAACTCTATACTTAGGATACTTTTAGAGCTGTATTGGTATTGTCTTACCTCAGGAGAACAAAACAGCCTGCACATTACCAGCGCTCCCGTGCATCTGCTGATAACGAATTCAGGGGACGGACTGTTTCCACATCGTTTCTGAAAATAGGTGGTGTTAGAATAACTTTCGAAGCCTTACAAGCCCAAGCTGTCTCTATCGTTTCAGATCACTTTTAACTGGGTGCTTTTCTTGGTGTTCTTCTGGAGGGATCGATCAGCTGCAGCGCACAAGGATGCTTTTTGGTCCCCTGCAGGCACCCGTGCAAGCCACTGCTCTCCTGTACTGCGCCCCTCTGCAGAGGGTCAGGATCTGGCCCGCCACGCGTGTGCCCGTCTAGAATTCTTACTGGTGTTTAGTGGGCACAGCCAGCGTGTGCTGTGCGTATTCCTGCCTACAGGTTTGGTTTTTTTTAAGGAAATGCTGGCTGGAAAGTTTTCATCCCTCATGGGATTTGCAAATGGTTGGTTGGTCGCAGCTGCGGGACGGCATCGAGAGGGGGAGGCACAGCTGGCAGCAGCGACCCCGCAAGCGCTGCAGGTTGCAGACCCGTCCGCACGTTAGGGAGGAGCTGGATTTGGGAGGGGGGTTAGCGGAGCAGTCTGGGATGTCGCGGGGCTTGCGGTGGGAAGGGTAAGTTTGGTGGTCGTGGTGCATCAGGTGCTGCCTGCGGTCAGGTGTTGGATGCAGGCGTACCAAACGTCCGTAAAGATGGGGTGGTTCAAACTTTCAAAGCTTTGGAGCTCAGTATGGGTATGAAATACCCTATAGATGAAAGGCCTGCAAGCTTTACCTCCCTGAGTCTTCTGCTGAGCCCAACAGCATGTGTATAATTTGCTTTAATGGTTAGAAACATCTGCTCTTAAAAGTGATGCTTAATATATTTGGCTTCCATTTCCAGTCATTAGTTCTTTTTATGCCTGTTTCTGCCTAATTAAGAACCTTTTAGTACCTGATATTGTTTCCACTGAATGTGCTGCTGTATCGTAATCAAGTCACTTCTTAATCTTCTCTTTGATAAACGAAAAAGATCAGCCTCTTTAATTCTCTCATTTCAGACATTTTCTGCATCCCTAGAATCACTCTCGCAGATCCGGTCTATATCTCCCGCAGTGTTTTGCTAATCTCCTGAAAATGTCGGTGTGGAACCGTTGGGGGCTCTGGAAGGAGTCCCTCTGTGCTGGAAGAGGAGGCTGAGCCACCCCCTCACTCCTACCCCTGCTCCGGGCTCCCCGCACGGAGCGAGCGCAGGTTTGCCGGGCAGCAGAGACTCATCTTCGTCGATGTTTATCGTTTTACCAAAATCTGCTGTGTGTGAGTGGGGTTGGCCGTAGTGAGCTACTTAAGCAGTGGTGAATCCTGGTTGTCTCCCAGACCAGCCAGGTAACTACTCTGAAAACCATTTAGTATATTCACTATTCATATTTGATAGTGCTTTTTTTTATCAGCGTGTCATGCATTACTAGGTCAAAACACCTTTTGGACATCAAGGGTATTGCTTCTGTGCATTACTAATATCAAATATGCAGAGAATAAAGTCAGGTTTGCTTGCCATGACCTAAATTTCCTAAAACCACGTTGACTGGCATCTATGCATGCCCTTCAGTTCTCTGCTGCGTGAATCCAGCGCTGTCTTTCTGTCTTGGATGGATGTCTGGCTAGCTCTCTAGGGCATACCTCTACCCTCTTGGATGTTCAAGCTCGTCCAGTCTGCTATAATTTCCTCTTAAAAATGAACATCAGCACGCAGCAGTTTTCTTAGCTCTGTTAGGTCGCTTGGATGCAAAATTATTCGGATCTGCCAAATTTAAGTATCTTCTGGTGCTGGTAGATGTTGTTGAATGTTCTTCTCGCTTGCTGCTAAGTTGGAAACGCTTCATCCTTATAATGAGAGTTATCCTGCTTATTCCCAAACGTTCAACGGCCGTAATTACAGCACTTCTGTCATATTAGTCTCTTTAACAGCTTTACCATCTCCACCCAGTGATGGACCCTTGTCCTTTCTAGGATGGCCTTTGTCCCTAATGCCCTCGACCAATCCTTCCTACTGCTCCCAAGAGACTTCTTCCTCTCTTCACGCGCTTTAAGCACTTCACAGCTTCTTGGCTGATGGTGGTGTGCTGAGCTCCGATACATGCTGATTTTAGGTTTGTAATGGTGCCCTTCGTTTTGCACAGCAGCCACCTTTGCTTTTAGCTGGCCTCGTTCGCCCTTCATGGAGGCATCTGTTTGATTTCAGAGCTATCATCTACATCCCCATTTTCTTTGTATTTTTCAGTATTTTCCTTGGTCAGCTTTCCTGGGGTGAAGGAGGTTAGCATTCTCTGAGCAGCCAGTCTCGGGCTATTCAAAAGAGCACAGCTTTACCCCCCCCTTGTTTTGGGGTATAAAGGCAAGTTCAGCATTCCCAGAAGGTGAGCTGGAGCTAGAATTTTTGATAATTTGGGATTTTTCTGACTGATAGACATCTTATTTTGCTAGTTACCCTTACCCAGGCAGTTAGCAGTGATGAAAAAGCAGTAGGATAAATTATTCTTTTCCTATTCTTGCCCCTATTTCTGTACTGTTTTCTGAACATCTTCCCCGTGCATGGTGAGTCTGCAGGCAAGAAGAGGAGCGTTCAGTGGACGGCAGTGCAAGCCAGCCGAATACTCCACCATTTCATCTATTTTGTCTTATTTGCTCAATTTCCCACCAAATCAGATCTTTCAGGGGTTGGATTACTAAAGATTTATGCCCAGGCTTTTCCATCCTCCTTTCTGTTTCTTGGGGGAAGGAGCTTTGGCAAGACGACTTGGCCCTTCCTCTTTACTGTCTTCCCTCCAGGATCCCTGAAGTCGTCTTTGATCTGTGTAATGCACATGTTGTGTCATTGGTTGCATCGGTAGAGGCTGGTCAGGCAATTTGTGATAATCCCAGCTAAATTTACATTTCAAATGCTTGCTCTAGGAGTGTGCTGCCCCGCTGTGTTCCCTGCAGCTTTCTGCTGCTCCTCAGGACAGATGTTCCTCAGCAGCTGCTTACCAAGTCACCAAGAGCAATTTGATGGTTTCTATCCCTTCTGAAAGCCCTTGGCTTTTTTCTGTCTGTCACCTTGTTCCCCGGCTGGTGGGCTTGTCCATGGGCAGTAGGCAGCTCATGTGGCCGTGGGACCCGGGGCTGATGCCCGGGGAGCAGTTCTCCAGCACATGTCTTGGCCAGGGGCAAAGCGGGCACCATGTGTGGTGCGGGCAGGGGGTGAACCAGCAGAGCCAGAGCTGTGAGCTGTTCAGTATTCATCGGCAGCGCTGGCTTCTCGTTAAAGCTGGCAGGCAGTCGAGGACAATCAATGGAATTCCCTCAGTATTTTGTTTGGTTGTTTGGAAGTTTGTGCAGGAGAGCGGCAAAGTATTTTTCCAGTTCCAGAAAATAAGCTAAAGCTCGTGCCAAGCTACAGTAAATACAGACGACGCAACACCAAGAGAGTGGAGCGTGTCCTTTGCTGCGTACCTTGTGGTCACGGTCCTGTAAAATCTAGATGCAGCCAGTCCCGCCGGCGGGTTTGGGAAGATCTCCTCTTCCCCCAGTTTGCGCCTTGCTGGAGGGTCTTAAAGTGCGGGTAAGGAGATTATGTGGAGAGGGAAGATTTGCATTTCTCGTATACTGGGGAATTTGTGGGGAGAGAGAACCTGACTAGAAAGGATTGGTTCTCCTTTAATCGGAGCTGGTGGGGATGGCGGGCAAAGCTGACGGGATTTCAGGAGACGCTCTCCTGAAATAGAATAGTGGGAAGAAATTCCAGGGGATGTGAAAGCAAAAACAGTGCAGGGAATTCTGTATGTCAGAAGAGAGACAGCAAGACCACAAGAAATTATAAAAACTAAGGCAATATTTTTGGGAACTAAATATAATGTGGCTTGTTTGGATCGGCTTGGAGAAACAACGATGCAGTGCAAAATTGCTGAGGAAAAATCGAGGCTGCTTTTCAGTCGGCTCCAAGCGAAACACTTGAGCAGAAGCTGGTGGGGAGAGTGGCGTGGGAGCTCAGCAGGCACAGTGGAGGCTGAGAAGAGCACAGAGCTGATGCACAGCCAGGCTTGTAAGGTGATGGGAAGAGCTTTGCTGGAGAGGAAGAGGCGATGCAGAGCGCTCTGCAGCCCAGCCAGCCCCGCAGGTGCTGGGCAGGGAGCGGATGGGGCACAGTGGGCAGGCAGAGGTTTGTTCATGCACTCCTCTTTAATTTTAATACATCTTTTCCAGCTGATCTGAATTTCCTCTATTTTAAAAAGTTTATTATTTGAAGGTTGGGCTTTGAGAGCCCTCCTGGGGAGGGGGCCTGTAAGGAGGGGTTCAGGGCACATCTACATCCCCCCTCGGGGACTAGCCAGCCTGTCCCATCACAGTACCTGCCGAAACACCGGTCTGCGTCTCTGCAGGCAGCTGCTGTGAGCAGGAAAAGGTCAAAACATGCCTGTGGTTGGAGTGCAGGGGGAAAAAACCCTGTGGCCGGGTTATGAATCAGTTGAGCAGCACCCGTGCCTCCAACTGCAGGACCAGAAGGCGACGCAGACCTGGAGACATGGGGCTGGGCGAGGCGATGGGGCGGTTAGCTTCTCTGCAGCGAGGACTCAGCCGAGCCTTACAGGTGACCCGTAACACTGGGATGAGGAGATGGCTCCAGAGATGAAAGGCAGGAAAACCTGTGTCTGGTGCGGTGCGTGCTGGCCCCTGGGCGTGCAGCCCCGGGAGAGCGCAGGGGCTGGGAGCTGTCGCGTGCTGCGTGCAGCAGCCCGTGCCACACTCTGGGTCCGCTTGTCCCGGATGCTGCGCTGTTTTTTAGGGAATGCTCTGGTCCTTTTTGCCGCCTCAGTTGCTTGTCTCGGAGAAATCTTTTGCAGGCAGACTTGGTTGTCCTGCTGACTGTGCTATATATTAATATTTGCACAGCCGCTGAGCATCCTGGGGATTCCTTGTATGGGAAGGCTCACAGCTTTCATATGGCCTCTTTAATTAACTTAATTCAGACATTAGTGTGTCACAGGGAATGTCTCTCAAGGGGAGAAGTCTTTCATTTATCACCACTTAGCCAGGGAGCGTTCTATTTTTCATTTGCATCCAAAAGTTCATCGTGGCAAGAGTGAAAATCAACCATTTGCTCCCCAGTCGGTGCTTTGCCTGCGCAGCAGCGCAGACGCATCCTGGGAGGAGAACCCGCTCCCTGCTGTCCCTCGTGGGCTGCAGTGCCAGATTTTTGGCTGGGATATTGCAACCACTGCACCGGTTCCAGAAAAGCCATCTCTGCTGGCCCCAGGGAAGCATTGAGCATCTCATGGCAGCTTTTGCCCCGGGAGGTGCCCGGCAGCATGGGCAGCGTGCCGGCGCCGGGGCGCGTCGCAGTTGTACACATGCGTTGTAGCAGCATCCCTCAGGAGAGCTGCGCTGGACCTCCTGCCAGCCCGCTGCTCCTGTCTCAGGGGCCCTGGCTGTTCTCCATGCCAGCTCCGCTCACCGAGCGGGAGGGGAAAAATGGACTTCAGGGAGATGGTGGGGCCAGGAGCCCTCAGAAAGGTCTCTCTCCGCCGGGAGAGGCACGGAGTGTGCTGCCTGCGGGCTGAGAGCCTCGTGGCTAGCAGGAGCTTTGCAGCAGAAGCCTTGGAAGCAAACCAAAGCTAATTAAAGCTTGCTTTCGCACCGGCGTGTTGTGCTGTGGGTACCTGCGACAGATGGGGTCTGTTCGCCGTGACTGCGAGATGCTTTTCATGGCACCGACATGTTTCTCAGGGGTTGATGGCTGGTTCCTATAGCTACCTAGGGTTTGTTGAACCTAAGGGTGTGCTGGGGCTGCTGGCTGGTGGCCATACCCTGCCCACCGCTCACTACCCATGTCCTCTCCTTGTCTCGCAGGTGAAGGAATGGTTGTGCTTGAACTGCCAGATGCAGCGGGCGCTGGGGATGGACATGACCACCGCTCCTCGCTCTAAGAGCCAGCAGCAGCTGCACTCTCCTTCGCCGTCCCCCTCCCACTCCCCAGCCAAGCACCCGCCGGCCCCAGGTACGGATAAGTCCCCGCCAGCCACCCGTGCCGTGCCGCCCGAACCACCGAAACCTCAGCCCACCACACCACAGAGGGAACCACACGGCCAAGGCCAGCCAAGACCTCAGGAGGCGGCCAGGTCCTCCCCACAGCATCAGCAAGCCAAGCCTTCCTCCTCCGAGCAGAGAAAGACAGCGGGAGATGTGGGGGCGAAGCCTGCTGCCCCGGCCCCTGGGGCTGGAGCACAAGAGCAAGCCCAGGAGGGTCTGACGGGGAAGCTCTTTGGCTTTGGGGCGTCCCTCCTGACCCAGGCGAGCACGCTCATGTCTGTCCAGCCAGAGGCCCCCCCTCCAAGCCAGCCATCTCCTGGCAAAGTGCCTCCAAAAATCGTCTTCAGCGATGCCAGCAAAGAAGCCGGTCCCAAAGCCTCAGGGCCACAGGGCCGGGCTGCTGCCACGCCAGCCTCAAAGCCAGACAAGCTGGAGCAGGGCGTCAAGCCGAAGGAAGTGCCGAAAGCAAGGGTCTCGTGCCCCCTCTGCAAGGCGGAGATCAACGTGGGCTCCGGCGAGCCCCAGAACTACAACACCTGTACGAGCTGCCGGCAGCAGGTCTGCAACATGTGTGGCTTCAACCCCACGCCTCATCTGGTGGAGGTAAAGGGGCTGGCGGGGCGGGTGCCTTCCGAGCCGAGGGTCTGTGCTCTCTCCTCACTTAAAATCGAGAAAAGATGGTGCATTTTCCTTCAAAGGCTTAAAAAAGCCTTTAAAAAGCTACTGAAGCCAAGTCTCTCCCAGGGGAAGCCCCAGGGCTGGAGGCCGTGGTCCTCCACCTCCTGACAAAGACATGGATTTCATACGTGTACACTGAGTTCATGCTGGGTTTTGTGTGAGGAACAGAGCAAGGTGTGTTCGGGGTACCCCCAGCAGTGCCCACTGCTCCCTAAAGGTGTCCAAGGAGTCAGTGGACAGGGTGATGAAACAGAATTGGGTCATGCAGGTGCTGGTCACCAGCAAGCTGGTGCTGTGGATGGACACCTTGGCCAGGCTTGGGAGGAGGCTGGTGAAAGATTTCCTGCAGCTCCTGCATCCTCAGATGGTGAGGATGCAAGGAACAGAGTGAGAAGGTGGCAGGACCTCAGCATGAGGATTTCAGATCAGCTGAGGGCACACAATGTCCCATTGGAGTTTGCTGCCCTCTCCAGATGGAAAGGGCCCCATGTCGTTGTGCCTGGGGGCAGGACAGGGGAGTGGGCTGAATGGAGGATGAGTGTGGAGATATCCACGGGGAAGTTTGGGTATGAGTTGGCTGGGGATCATGCAGCTTGCTGAGATGGAGTACAAGGAGAGGAGGAGGAGGTTGAGGTGGCCCAAGGTCCACCCAGTCTCACCAGCTACAGTCTAAGAGGTCTTTGAATTGTTGTGATGCCCACCCAGATCATCTTCCCAAGCACCAAAAAGGCACCTTAGCCAACTCTAGCCACTGATGCCTGGAGAGTGGTGCAACTGGGGCTTAGCTGGAGCATCCTCCTCCCACCTTGCTAGTTAGGGAGGAGAATCTTCCAGACCCTTGGAGAAGACCTCGGTTAAGGGTAGACCCTCACGCCCTCCTCTACAGGTGATATGAGACCATTACAAGAGAATGCCCAGGGCTTTCTTCTGGAAGTGCTGCATCTCGCAGCCAGTGAGACACAAAACCAATATCATCAGCACATGCAAAAGTTAATGGGAGCTTTAAATGACCAGAAGTAGGATTGCTAATCTTGGCTTCATTCCATGGCGGATAATTACATTTTCTGTCCCTAGCTCCTCCCTGCGGTTTCAATTACACCCAGTAATTTTCTCCTCTTCCTGAAGCTGCTGCTGTTCGTGGTCACGTTCACGGTGGAGGAGAGCAGCTCTCCCGGTGCTGTGCACAGCGTGCACGTGGAGGTGTAGACCTGTCAGATAGCTGCTGCCTTGTACATAATGCCATTTTCAATGGAAATGCTCTGCTGGTTGCTCCTGCTTCTCACCCTGAGGGCTTGGGTGAGAAGAGAAGGTGTCCAAGCGTTGTGTAGTCTCTTGGGTAGGGCTGAAGCCCTGTCTTGGCATGCCCTTGGGCAACAGTGTGTTTCCAGGCTTCAGAAAGCTCATGGGTTGATGAAGTGGCTTGAATGTGCTCCCCTGGGCACCTGCCTGTTAATTAATTAATTAGAAAATTAATTTGGGGTTGGGTTGTACTGGAGAACATGGTGCTCTCTGCAGGTACCCTGGAAAGGTGACCACTCCCCAGCGCTTGTCTTCAGGGTCACCGGCTGACACCTGGGATTAAATTTCAGATTTTAAAGGCTGGACCCTGTCTTGGCTCCCTCAGCTCTTGACTAAGCGCCTTCAGACACCCTTGGCAAACTCACCCTTGCACGTGTGTTGTGTCTTAGGGTTTCTTGCTGCTGCTCATCACTGCGGTATCCATGTGTCTTCACATAGACTCACAGCAAGGTCCCACCTGGGCTTTGTGGTGTCTTGAGTTTGGTTTCCCTTTGCACAGAACCATTATCCAGCTTTGAATGGATGGGTTAGTTTATGGGATTTGTTTTTTTAAGAGTTGAGGAATAAATGAGACTTTTGAGCTGTGAATGTTCTTAAAGACTTTCTGTGAAAAGCAAAACATTGCCAGATCTGTTAATGCAGTCAGGCTTGATCTTCTGACAAAAGTGCTCTGTGGTCTGATCCTCCCTTTTGCCCTCAGCTCACATGAGCTTGTCCCGAGCTGCCAGATTCACACAAATACCAAAACTTGCTCTTTGAAGTAGCTAGGCTTGATCCATTAATTGCTTTATGAATTAGGACCTTGACTGTAAACTGCCTTTGGAAGCTGCATGCAAACTATTGAGGTGATTTGAGCCGAAGTCAGGTACGTGCAGGGGAACGTGAGCTGCAGGCGAGGCGGGCGGCACCCTCTGTACGTGCTGCTGGAGCCTGGGCAAAGTCCTCATCGCCGGCTTCAAACGGCGTGGGTCACAGGGAGGGAGAGGGCATGGGCCGTGGTGGCCCAGTTTGTGGAGGAAGGGTGGAGTTTAGCAGCAAAGCAGTGCTAAAAGAATGCACTTTGTGCACATAAAGTTGTGTTGTCACTGTAAGCAGTCGCAGCTTTGTCACGGCATTGGAGGTGGGCTGCGTGTGGTTGTAGTTTCATAGAAAAACTGTGGAACCATCTGGGGAGGGGGAAAAAAACCCTGAATAATGTCTCAACTGGTTGGGCATATTGGTCAACATCAGGAGGGGCCGCTGGTCAAAGCGGGAGGGTGCGGGAGGTGTTGCCGTCTGATGATCGCCGTTACGGAATGGGGAAAAGAAAATTGAGAACAAAATGCAGAAAACAGGAAAGGCTCTTGCCCCTGCCTGCAGCCCCCCAAAACTATTGGTTTCCCCGGAGAGACGCGTTATTATTTACCCCAGGATATTTTCATCCCTGTCCCACTCCTGATCTAAAGATGGAGTCGGAGGCTCCGGGTCCTTGTCGTCTCCTCCCACCCTCTGCAGCTGCCTGGGGAGGTATCCAAGGAGCTGCCTCCTCCCCGGCGCTTCGTTTGGCTGAGCACACTCAAACCTAATGAAAGAGAAGAAATTACTAAAAGTGCTGTTTTCTGCGGCGTCACTGAGTTGCGTAGGTGCCAAACCACCGAAGGAAAAGAGCGAGTTGAGCTTTCCACATTGTCTTTGCCCTGCCGTGGGCCGAGTGCTGGTGCGGTCTGGCCCAGCTGAAGGCTGTTCCAAGAGCATCCTGCCTGTGAGAGGCTGGGTAGTGTCTCCGAGCCCAGAGCTCCCACAAGATCCACCCGCAGGGCTGGCTTTCCTTTGGCCCTGGGTCTCGGGGACCTTCTGGGGATGGTCAGGAGGTGATGGTGAGGACTGGGAGCTGAGGGCACTTGGAGAGTTCTGGTACAAGCATGGCATTTTGGCAGCACATTGCAGGAGAAGCGTGTGGGCTGTGGTAGCCCATGACTCCGGAGTCTGTGAATGACAGCAGAGAAGAGGAAGCCCAGAATGTGCCTCCACTTCTTTTGCTTGCTCACCATGATACACCTTACCCAGCTTTAAATAAGTTGTTTATGTGTATTAGCAGAAGTACAGGTGCCTGAAGCTTCCTCCCACCTCATCATACCTCCTCCAGGAGCCAGCTCGTGGCGACAGCACCACGAGCCGTTCCCACCAAGTCAGAGCTGGTGCTCTGGGGCTCTCCCACATTCCCCACAGCCTGAGCCTGGGGACGCGCAGGCCGGAGAGAGGTTTCCGTCAGAGGAAGACCGAGTGCTGGGCTCTTTCACTGGGGATTTAAGGAATCACGCCTGTTGACAGCACGCTCTAAGGGAACAAGAGGTCCGGTGAGAGCTGGCTTGGCGCGTGATTGCCCTGTGCTGCACGATGCTCTGCTGGTAACCCTGACTGACCCCCCCTGACTCCAGGGGTTTTGTATTTAGGGAGGAATGAACTAAGCAGGTTGTGTTGCTAAATAAGCATGGCAGGATGCCCCTTTGCCTAATTAACCAGCCTGAAACAGGAGCTGTGACAGGCTTTGTTGAAGAACGCTGCTGATCCCTGGGTGCCAGGCTGGGACCCCCAATGGGTGCCTTACCCTCAAGAGGGTCCTGATTTGTGGTACCTGCCACACAGCATCCATGCCCTAAAACTGCGTTTGTTTTCTTACTTGCCCTGTGTGTTACAAGAAGCATCGTTTTCGTAACACTTGTGTTGTCATGGGTGTGTTGCCGCATCTCCCTATCTGGTCTCACCAGTGAATCCTGTTAGGTTCCTTATGATACGCGTGTGATATGTGCATTATCCTGGACGTGGTGTCACAAGTCAACATGATGCAGGAGCAGCACGTGCATGGTTCCTCTGTGGGACATGTTCCCCTTCTGCTGGTCCCCTAGGACCTGCAGCCTGGTACAAACAAGCCAGTTCACATGGCTTGCTTGCAAAGAGTTTGTGGACCACCATGTCGAATGCTTTCTGGAGAACCCTGGACCTCTCTCCGTCGCGCTCCAAGACCTCCTGCAGGGCAAAATTGGGCCCCGAGCAGAACGGGTCCCCGGGGGGTGACACTGTGCAGCTTGGGTGTGAGATGCTGGCGCCGAGGAGGGGCCCAAGCCTGCCCTGCTTGCGGGAGGCACAGCGGCTGCTCCTGCGCTTGGCTGCAGGGAGGAACGCCGGCAAAGAAGGGAGTTCGATGAGACGGAAAAGCCTCCGTGAGATCAGCCTTTGTGCAGAGCAGGGTGTCGCTTCTGGGGGATGGGTTAGAGAAGAGGGGCTGAGGAAAGGTTTTGTGCCTAAATTATTTCTGTGTTGGCACATAGATTTCACAGAAAGGGGGGGAAAAACGGAGCGAGGAGGAACATCGGGCTCCTGGCTTGCCTGCAGGTGGGAGCTGGTAGCCCCAAGCCCGTGTTCAACCCCGGTGTGCGATGCCTCCCTGCCCCCTTCCCGAGGGTCTGTGCTCTCGCTGGGATCGTAATTAGCCGGTAGCTCCTGGCCAAAGAGGATTAGCCGGGCTAAGAGCAAGCCTCCAGCTCAGCGCTGTCCCGGGTGGAAATCCCAGCCCAGGTCTGGTGTCTGGGGCCGTGCTCGGCTCCCGGGCAGCCTCGCCACCTGCTTCCAGGGGGAAAAGCGGGATATAGGTGCCTTGAGAGCAAGGGGTTCCGGAGAGCCCCATCTCCTTCCTCCATGTGATGCTCTGCGGCTGAAACCCTTCCCAAAGAGCCGCCTGCCTGCATGCCGTGCCGAGGCAGGGGGGGACAAGCAGGGACGGGCACTTGAAGTTTGCAAGCATCATTTTCCGTAGGAACCCGGGTCCTCCTCTTCCTACTGGGTTCAGCAGGGAACTGACGGACACGCTCTGCAGCCCCTGGTGTAGCAGGGAGCAGCTGCTGTCTGTCACCCCTTTGAAACTGGGCATCCTGCGGTGACAGCTTGGCAGGGTCCCCGGGGCTCGGCTGGATGCAGAGGCTCCCGGGTCCCCTCTCCGGGGACAGGAGGAGGAGCGAGGGGCCACGCTGAAGGGTGGGCACGGGGTTAGACCCCAGAGTTTGCTGCGGGAGAAAGAGCTAGCCAGAGAAATGGGACACAGAGTGCAGCAATTTCTGGGTTTCTCCTGAATTTTCTGTGTAGAAATCATGATTTTTTTAAAAAAAAAACGACCCCAGCCCCAGGGGTATAAATATTCAGGTCAGTCACATAAACTTAAGTCAAACCGAGAGATCTGTGTATGACAGCGTGAGATGAAGTCGGCTTCGCCGGCGTGAGCCTCAAATCCCGTTACGGATTGGTAATTAACAGCTCGCTGTGACTCAGGAGTTTTCTGTGCTGCTTAACCTGCTGTAATTAAGCTGGCTCCTGCCGCTGGGCTGGGCGATGCCGGGCTCCCCGCCGGCTCCCCCTGCAAGCACGGGGGGCTGAAGCGGGGCTGGGGGTCGGTGGTGATGCGTCACCCGGCCAACGAGTCTGGGTGAAGAGTGGAGTCCCATCAGATGGGTGAGGCACAGCACCCACGGGCGTCCCACCCATGCAGTCCATGCTTCTGTGGTTGTCACAGCCCCTGTGGACCCTGCTGCTGGTGCTGCTTCTGCAGAACCCCATTAGATGTTACTGCCGTGCGTGCTGCGGGCTCTCATCTTCTGCTGGTTGCGTCTTTGGAGGTTCTAGGACTACTCCAAGTGCTGGGCTTCACCTTGCTGAGCCTGCTCTTGGCTTCCGGCCGCTTGGAAAATTATCTGAAGAACTGCTCTTCCTTTCTTTAATCAGAAAAAAAGAAAACCCAGAGCTCCAGATCCCTTTCCTCTGTTAGATGCAATTATATTATTAACAGACAAACGTCAGCCGTAGGTGAACCCTGCTGATTAACGCTTCGGAGGAAGCCGCTGCCCGTGCCTGCAGATGGTTTTCAATGGTTCATAAAACCAAACTGTATGCTCCGAGGGGTGACAGTGGCTGGGCGAGGTGAGGGATTTCTGCCTCCCTCACTTCTAAATGAAGATGTGTTTGAAGGGAATGATGCTTCCCTGATGCCAGGCTGCTTTTCCAGAGCAGATTTGCTGTGCCCTAGGACTTGGAGCCACTGCCTGCTGTATTGCCATGCTCCTGAGCTAGCAAGCTGCCTGGGCCAGCAGTGTCAAGGTGTCCTCTGGAGCTGGCTGGCCAGGAAGGCCAGCGGGTACGTCAAGAGCAAAGCCCGAGTGCTCGCTGTGGAGCAGGCGGTGCAAAGATTTGGGCCTAAACCAGGGAGCCCTTTGGCTTTTGGGGTGTCAGTATTGCTGCTGGGGGCCAGCCCGTGGTGCTGGACGTCAGGGGGGTACCAGGGCAGATGCAATACCCGAGTCTCCATGTGGATGTCCTTCTCAGCAGCCCGTAAGAGTGCAGGGAGCTGCCGTGCCAGCTCTGGACCCACCACCTCGCTGCCTGCCCCCCTGCGCTGCTGGGGCATAGGCAGCCCACTCCCGACAACCAGCCGGGGCGAACAAGACCTGCGGGCCAACATTCTCCAAGAGGGTGCCGCGGCCAAGCCTGCAAGACCTGACATCTTGCCATGAGTTGTCGCAGCATCGCTTGCTGCCATCAGTGGCAAACCACCACCCGCTGCGGCTGTGGAAGGCGGCGGTGCGTGTGAGTGGGCACGAGGCCGTGGTGTTGCAGATCTGATTCGAAGGGGTGATGGTCTTCTGTCCCTGAAACTTTCGTGGCGCGGACTTGTCCCTCAGAAACCTGCCTGAGCTGTCCCCGAGTAGATGGAGGGGACTGTGGCCTTGCAGCGAGGATGTGGATACAGACGCATGGGGCCGTTGCTGTGAGGGGGTTTGATATTCTCACGAGTTGGGTGCTATGAATATTAAAATTCACTGACCCGGGAAGGGCCTGAGTAACTTTCCATCTCCTGACTGAGGTTTCACAGTTTGGAGCCGCTCTGGGAAAGACTGAGAGAAGATCAATAACTGCCCTGATGCGCCTCGTTAGGGACTTTCTTGACCTTGAGAAGCTTTGAGAGGAGTTACTGATGTACACGTGAAAGATTGAACGCAGCAAAAATAGGCAAAGTAGAAGCACAGAAAGGAAGCAGGGCCAGGTAAAGCTGCCATGGTGCTATATGGATATCAGTGAGGTTTTTATAAATATGTGCCAGAGAGAAAGAAAACCCAGTTCATTCACAAAATTCAGGTGTACCTGGTCCTAGCACAGGTTTTCTGCCTTTGCTCTTCAAGTCGGAGCCAGCAGCTGTGCTGGCAGGGCAGCCCTGGGGCCCCGTACCCCGAGGAGCCCTGTGCTGACTTGGGCAGTGTCACGTCCGCTGCAGGACCAGCCCAAGAGATGTCCTCATGACTCGTCAGGTGAGCCCCACTCGCAGGGAGGTGATGCAGACCTCAGCGGACACCTTGTTAGGCACACAGCTGGCGTGGGGGCAAGGCGAAAGGTTCCCGTGGCATCCTCCGAAAGGCGTGCCAGATGCAGCGAAGAGGGGGAGATGCTGGAGGGAAGCAGGGGAGGAGGAGTGTGGTGTTACAGGGGAGGTGTGGGGCCTCTCAGCAGGATCAGCACAGCCTGGACCCTCGTTCTTGATCCTGCTGCGTCTTTGTATTGAACAATCAGTGGCTGAAGAAGCTCAGGAGCAGTCCCCAGCACAGGGACTGGCACCTAACATCAGTAGGTGGTTGCCATCTCTGCCCTGGGAGAGACGGCGGTGGGATCAGAGGGGTCTGGGCTGGGGACTCTTGGTGGCCTCCAAATGTGCGCTGTAGGATTGCAGACTACTTCTGCTTGAGGGGGGTTGGTGCTTGGATCACGTCAGCGATGCTCAGCTTGGTGGGACGACGCGCTGGGGGCTGGTAGGACTTGGTAGCACTGACCCTTGAATCCAGGCTGCTCCGTGGGGTCCTGTGTCACGAGACCTCTCCCCTGCCCACAGCGGGGGCTGCTGGTGGAGGTGGAGAATATCTGCCTGTGCCAGGCGCTGCTCTTAGCGAGACAAGAAGTCTGTGCAGGGGGTCGGGTTGGAGGGGACCTTTAGAGCAGCGTGCTCTTGGAGACGCATGGTCCCTAGGCAGGTACTGGCAGCAGCCGGTGAGGCTGGAGGGACCACGTAGATCAGTCTTGGTCTGAAGGTGCGGTGGGCCGAGAGAGAAACAGCTTTTTTTGTTGGAGGAGGGGAGGGGATTTGGCTGTTCAGCTCCTGTTCCCACCCCCCGGCAGCAGGCACAGATTATCCTGATGTGCTCACAGGCCATTATACAACCTGGAGCTTGCTTTTTTTTTTTTTAATTTTTTTAATAACATACCATGTTAGTACTTTATGTGGGAACATGTTGGGACATTTAATTGAGCGTTTAATTGGCTTTGTAACACTGGATTTCTGTGTGGGTTGAGGGGGAGGCAGCTTTAGGGCCGGGCTGCAGTGGAGATGCTCGGCTTTCCGGCTGTGATGGGAGCATCTCAGACTGGCTTTGGTGTTGATCCACCTTCTGAAGCAGCATCTTTTCATTCAGTGAACCCAGTGGCGTCCTGCAGTTGTGTCCCACAGTCTTTAGCATGGTGCAGGGAACAAAGTCAGAGTGCGGAGAGGGGCTGCCGACGGCAACGTGTGTGGGCATGCTGGGGAAGAGCCGATGGTGATGCTGGTGATGGGCTTACCAGCTGGATGTGCGTGGGCTGGGGATGGGCATCGCTAGCTCAGACCAGGCTCTTGTGTTGACTCTCATGTCAAAATCGTTGTTGGTGAAGCCCGGGACAGGGCAGGCCCATGTGTGCAGCACAGCCTCCTGCAGCCACGTTGGCACCATGCTGCTGAAGCAAGCCCAAGCCTTCATCACCACGTGCATGTCCGTGAAGGCTGCGTCCTTCCCCGGGGGCCAGCAGGACCAGAGAGACAGCTTTGTGGTACCTACAACTCAACCGCCGCAGCGTTTCACCCTGGTTCAGCAGTGTTTCGCGTGCCGTGTAGTTCAGCCGTGTGCTGGGGTGCCCTGTTTTCCTGGTGACACGTGTGGTGGGGCGAGCCATGCGAAGTGGGGACTACAAGATCCCATCTCCTGAGAAACAGTACGCGGAGCGCTGGAGGAAGCGCCGCTGGGCAAGGGAAGATAATCTACGCAAAGAAATGTCGTGATTAGTGCAGCTACAGGTGAGCGCTCGGGAGTCAGCCAGCTGGGTGTTCCTTTTCTTTCTCCGTTAAACGGCCGTGGGGCTTTGCTGAAGGGACGCAGCCTGGTCACATCAGGGCGGTGGTGCTGCCAGGAGGTGCGGGATGGAGAGCTGAGCCCTCACCATCACCATCCCTCTCCCCAAGTCTCCCAGCATCGCAGTGTAAACTGTGCGTGAAACGGGGCTTTTCTCCCTGGCTGAAAGGGTAGCCTTGCATAATTAATGTCGTTGGGGGAGCCGGGGTTCTGCCCTGCCGCAGTGCCCGGGACTCGGCAGAGCTCTGGTGCGACGTGCCCTGCGCACGGTGATCCTCTCGCTAGGCAATGCAGGCACCAGCGAGGAGCAAGCAGCGGGAGCCAGGGCACTTCAGCCTTTTATTTAAAAAAATAAGACCTTACAGCATGTTAAAAGTCAAAAAAGCTGGATGGTCCGGGTGGGTGCACCAAGGGGCTGGCTGCTTCCTCCTCCTCCTCCTGGCCTGGTTGCTGGGCTGATGAGCTGGGGGAGGTGGCTGGTACCAGCCTGCAGCAAAAATAAATGCCAAAGTGAAATAGAAAAAGAAAACAAGCTCTGTCTTTGAAGCACACCAAGCCTCTGAGCCCGTGCAGGTCTCTGAAGGGAGATTTTGAGCGATGTTTCCTTCTCGTATGATCCAGGCTGATTTTCAGTCTCGGCGGTAGACCTATTAGCATGGCCTGTGGCCACCTCGCAGCCACCTTTTGAATGGTTTTTCAGACAGAGGGGTCAGGAACTGGCTGGAAACGCGTGACTGAGCTCCTCTTTGGTTGACATTTGCCACTGAAGTTGAGAGGGAAATGTTTCACGGGGACAGTTTGATTTCTGGAGGTGTGGGATCCTCGCAGAAGCTGGGTGCCCATGTGGCACCCCAGGGCAGGTGCTGGCTGGCAAAACCCCAGCTGCTAGGAACTTGTATTTTATGTACACTTATTTTTTGCTCTCCCAAAGGAAATTCTTGGGATGCATCCTGGCATGTGGGGGAGTTGGGTACCAACCCTTTACAGGCACTTTGACCCCCCCCACCCCAGGGGGTTCACCTGCCTCTTCATCTGCCTAAAAGCCTTTGCACACGCCTGCCGTCGTGGCCTCTGGGCTCCTCGATCTTGTGGACCCTGGCTTCCTCTGCCTGCGTTTGATCCACAGAGCAGCAGAGGGAAAGACACATCCCTGCATTTCCACTCCCTGTTCATTTCCCAACTTTCAGTGAACCTGTTCGGTGCAGAAAATCATCTCAGCCCCTGCTATTTAGACTGAAACAGCTTCATTTTCCTACATGTGTCTTTTTTTTTTTCTTTTTTTTCTTTTTGGTATAAAATGTGCCTAGCAGCAGCTGCTCTGCTGGGCAGGCTGAAAGCCGTGCTGCAGCTTCCTCGGTGCTGATACAGGATTTCTTGTGAATCCCGATGCTTCCGTAGTCTCATTTCTCTCGGAAGGCTGTAAACCTGCTCCTTGCCAACCATCAGAAGCGTAGGAGGGATTAGCAAGGAGGTGCAGTTATTAGCTAAGTGATTGTAATTAGAAGCCGAGGCATTAACCTAGACGCTCATGCTTGATCCTGCAACGATTGCACTCTTTTCCATCTTTGATTTTCTTTTCCATCTTTGATTTTGATCCTGTTTCTGCTCCTGTGAGCAGGCGGAGAGGTTTGCCCGGTGCTCGGGCTGCTGCGCGTTGAAGTGCTTGGTGACTTGCAGGCCAGTGCCCGTCGCTGGGGCCGGGGGAGGGAGTCCCCAGCTCCCCTTCTCGCCTTTGCTGCCCGTTATTTCTGGCACCCCCAAAACGGCAGTGACAGCTCCAGGGGGTTTCACGCATGGCGCGTTGGCTGCGCCCCAGCCCCACCGCACATCCTGTGTGCACGTGGCCGTGCCGGCAATCAGGGAGCCCCGCGGGTGCCCGGCGCCCACGGTGGCAGTGGGCACGGCGGGGCGAGGGGCATGTCTCACCGTCCCAAAAAGCGGCTCTGCGGGGACAGGCGGCCACTGTTCCTGCCCGCCTGCTTGCCCTGCCCTGTCTCTGACCTTGACCATAAGTGAATGAGGTTAACCCAGGGTGTGCTGGAGAAGGATCTGATCATGGAGGCAATATTTAGAAGCCCTCAGGGATAAAACGCTCCATCAAAGGTCCGATCATTCCCTGAGAAAATGGGGAATTTTTAGGAAGCGTCCCTTGAGAAGCTCAGAAAGCGGAGGAGGGTGCCAGGGGCCGGGCTGGGGAGGGCTCCAGAGGCTCGCCAGCTTTCTAAGGATATTGATTGCTCTGATGCAAAATGCATTTCGCTCTAAAAATTTTTCCTGTTGTGCGAACGCCAGCACCAAAGAGCAGAAAATAACCACCCCAAGGGCGGCTTCTGGCAGACCGTTTGGCTCCTCCAAAGACAGTACCTGAGGCTTGCTAGCTACATCGTGTGCCAACATGGGGACATCTGGGCAACGGCCTCCTTTGGTGTCTGGTGCATCGCAGACTGTTGGTTGGTGGAACAGCAGCTTTGAGGTTTTGTCGCATCCAAATTATCTGTAGAGTTGTTTGGCAATTTGCTAGAATAATTTTTCTCAAGTTCCTTGATTTGACACCATTATCCTTTTCTCCCTAACTCAGCTAGATCTGGCTGTAGCGGGGTGTTGCAGTTTAACCGGCAGCTGGCAGCTAAGCACCGGACAGCCGCTCGCTCACCCCTCCGCTTCCGCCCCAGCGGGATGGGGAGGAGAAATGGACAACAGGGAAAACTCGGGGGTTGAGGTAAAGACAGTTTAATAAGACAACAAAGTAAATACTAATACCAGTACTACTACTACTAATGATAACAATAATGATAATAATGAATATGCAAAGCAAACTACATACAATTTTTTCACTGCCTGATGACCAATTTGCAGCCAGTCCCCCAGCAGCGATCGTGGAACCCCAAACCCCTGACTTTTGCAGAACTCTCAACAAAGACCGAACTCCCAGTTAAGTCCAAACTCTAGGACAAGAGAGGATTCAAACCCACAGAAACAAGACAGATTCCTGCCCCCCCCGCTAGCCCCCATTCAGCAACTGAGCACGACGGCCGTGGCCTGGACTATTGCCCGTGGCCAGCTTGGGCCGGCTGCCTGGCTGTGCTCCCTCCCAGCTCCTGCACACCTGCTCGTTCCCTGACTGTGGGAGACTGGAGAAAAATCTTTGATTTCATAGCAACAACTGAAAACATCAGTGTTAACATTTTTCTCGTACTAAATCCGAAACGCAGCAGCTATTGGGGAGAAAACGAACTCTATCCCAGCTGAAACCAGGACACTGGGAAACATGTCCACCTCCTGGCGCGGGCGGGGAGGGAATGCCAGCACCTTTCCCTGTCCCATGCCCCGCTGTGCGTCGGCTCAGGGCCGGTCACCTCCAGCATCAGGGCGTGACCACGAGGGTGCTGCTTGCAAGCAGCATCAGCGTGGGTGCTCTGCCACCTGATTGATTTTGATCTAAAATCTCCCAAATTTTAAAGACGATCCTGCACAGGCGTAAGAAACTGGATGAGAAATGGGACGCAAAATAAAGTTTAAAAGAGGGGAGCCCACCTTGGCTGAGGGGACAGAGGTGTACGCTGGTGCTCGACTCGCCGCCCAGAAGAATGCTTTTCCCCTCTGAGGCTCTTCCTAGAGCTGACACTGAAAGCTGTTTAGGAGCTCCTGGAAACCATTTCCCGACAAAGCAAATCGTTTCAGCTAATTAAGAACCTGATGCGAAAGCCCCAGGTAGTACTTTCCAACTTAAACAACTTTCCAGGGCATTTGGAAGAGAAACAATTTCCAAGGCGCAGCTGCTGGAGATGTATTTTCTGTGTTGGCGGGCAGGGCGGAGGCAGGAGTCCGGCTGGGGTTATTGTGGGCTCCCTGCGGTGGTTTATCCTGCCGGTCACGGTGAACGCGAAGCCGGGCAAAGGGGACAGCAGGGAGGCTCGGGCTTCACGGCTCGCATCAGGTCCCACATAGATGGTGCCGCCTTGCAAAGCTGTGCCAGCATCTCCCCGAGCATCCTTGTAGCCGGGCTGGTGGGGTGCGGTCTCTGGGGTGCAAGGAGGCTGCGCTGCCGCCCCAGCACTGAGGATTTATCCCGGTGGGAGATAAATCATCTTCCCTAATGTACGCAGGAGTCCAAGCTCAGGGCTACCGCTGCTGGACCAGTGCCTGTGTGCTGCTGCCGTGGTCCCCAGCTCTGCAGGGGCTCAGGGAGGAGGAAGAACCAGCGTGCTCTCCAGAGCATCCCCTCGCTGCCAGCAGGGAAGATCCTGGGCCGCAGCCCGGAGAGACGTGCAGGCTCAGCCACGCAGAAACCCGCGGCAGTGTCGGGGAAGGGAACAGTCCCAGCTCCCCACAGCCCCACGGGCAGGAGATGGTGGAGCCAAGGCACCCTCTCGCCAGGGCTGAAAGCCTCTGCGAGGGCTCTGCCTCCCTTGGCTGAGGATTGTTTCAGTTCTGTTTGTGCCTCAGCGAGGCCGTGCTGAGCCGACGCCAGCTGTCCCTGCCAAGAGGTATTTGGGAACCAGGGGGGGCTTCTCCCCGTCTCTGCTCTCGGTGGCTGTAGGTCCCCCACCAGCAAACCCCTGAGCTGCCTCAAAGCTCATCCTGGCTACCACCCTGGCACCAAACCCCCTCGGCAGAGCCCAGGGCTTGATTTCAAAAGCCTTCACTTCTGCTTTGCCTCCTTATCTTCCCACTGCCATCTGCTCTGCCTGCTAAAACAAGGCAGCGTGCTGCGGACGAGGTGTGCTGTGCTCGGGGGCCCCATGCCGCCCTGCCCAGGTTGCTCCGGTGACGGCTCGGCACACGGGGACCCTCCGCGGGCATCTTCTGCCACGGCCCACGGGAAGCTGCCACCACTGAGGGTAGGGTTTGTCCCTCTGGTTTCAGATTTATTTGGTACCCACTGAGAGTGACTCCTTGCAAAGGTCTGGGCTTCTCGTCCTGGTTCATCTCACGCCTGGGGCAGATGACGCCTGGCTGAGACCGGCTGCCCAACTTTTGGACAGTTAAGTGAAATGAACGCTGCCTTAGAGACTTGATAAGTCTGTGGAGAAGAGCCCAAGACCTTCATGCCTCTCATCCCTTGATGTCCTTGCCTTGTGGAGGAGTCACCATAGGGGTATGACCACCTGCACCACCCTCTTCCTTGACACAATGAAAAGTCTCGAAGGTAGATTTTCTGAGAGCCTCTTTGTACCTGATGGGTGAATGCCCAGGGCAGGGTGGGACGGGAGTCACTCGGTGCCCCGCAGGAGAAGTGGCGCGGCAGAGCACGGTCCTGCATCGGCTTCTATGTTTCTCACAACACAAAACCAAGAAGTAAGGTCAGGTTGGGCAGTGGGGAGAAGGTGTTGCACAGTTAGCCTGGAGACCCTGGAGACCTCATTGCCCTGGATTACTTGAAGCAAAGAGTACGAGAAAACACCGGAACCCAGAGGGAGGATTTGGGGAAAATGGAGACAGCTTTGGGAGTGATAAGAGGGCTTTTTTAATTTAGAGATCTGCTTTGGGATCTTCAGATGGTATCTCTGCGTGCTTTGCGTTTTCCCATGCCACAGCTCGAAGCCTTTTGGCCCGTGACTGGGAGATAACTAGCAGGCAGTCTCTGATCTCTGACTTGAGTTTTTATTTATATTGTTGGTTAGGATATTTTTACTTGTTTGGAGCACAAAGAGCACCTGGCTCCCAGGGCTGTTGAAGCAGAAAAGCATTGAGTTCAGTGGGGTTTGGTTGAGTCAGAGAACAAATATTCTCAAAAAACCCTCTATTTTGGCAAAGAAATGAGATACTGGGTTGGGAATAACCCCTGAAAGCATGAACGTGGGTGTAAGGATAGGACCGGCGCTGTGGGTTTGCCCGTGGCGTTGCAGGTTTGGGCTCTGTCCTAGCCAGGGTTGCATCCTGGCTGTGGAGCTGGACCGCCTGGGATGAGCGTGGCCGAGGGCCAGCCCGGCGCTCCCGGGCATTCGCAGGCTCAGGTGAGGGGGCTGCGGTGGCAGATCCCGGTAGCTGCCAGGACCGAACACCCGCGCTGCACCGAAAGGGCTCGCCGTCTGCCAAGGAGCTGTGAAATTCCCAGCTTTACATAATTTCCTGATTTACCTGGAGCTGTTAAGCATGACCGACAGTCATCTGTTTGCTGAGAGCAAACAGGACATCAGGAAAAGAAGAGCAAACTAGAGCCAGGCAGCAATATTTTTAGCAGATCTGGGTTTTTCTTTGGGCTGGAAGTCAGAAGGGTGTTGCCAGCCTTCGGAGGAGCAGGGTTCTGCACTACTCTGAAAGTGGAGCTTCTTAAATTGCTTAAAGGGTTGATATGAGGTGGTTCCTCCTGCGGCTTCAGGGAGCCAAAAAGTCCCACAGGCATCTGTCTGGCTTTGCGAAAAGGGCAGCTGGTGAAGGAAATGCCTGCACAGATGCACGTTAAACTGAGTAAATATTCATGTGGTTTTTTTTTTTTTTAAAGCAACCATTTTATGTGGACTTCACTGTTTCATTTTGTTTTGGCTTCTTAGCTTCGTTCTTGCTGCATTTACTCTTGAGATGGAAAATCTCAGCTCTTTCACCCTGGTGCCTGTGGCCAGTTCCTACCTCCCAGCTGTGGAGAGACCTGGCACCGCTGGTGGGAACATCCATCCAGGTCGAGGTCACCATCAAATCGCCACGTAGCAGCTGGGGGGCTGTCAGCTAATTTTAAAAGAAGTTTAAGTTAAAATAAGGGTTTTTTTGAAAGAAAGCTGAAGTTTTAAAATGAAGATGATGAAAATTATATTGGACCCACCAAGACATGTAGCCCCTCCGTAGGCAACCCGTGGGTTTCCCGAGTGTGCCTTTGCAGTCCAGATTTTAGGCATTTTGGTGGAGTCAGGAATCGCGTGGGATGACTGCAGCCGGTGAGGACAGGGAGGGAGATGCTCTCCCAACAGGGAAGGGTGGGAGCCGGACCCGAGTGGGTGGGAGACGCTGGCTGTGCTGCCCCAGCTTTGCCGAGGGCAGCAGGCGGGGGGGTAGGAGAAGGCCTGCAAGGCATGAGCGTGGAAAGATGCTGATGTGTATCATTTGGGGAGTAAAATGGCTCATCCGTCTCCGTTGTAACATCCTGTGTTTCTAGAACATTTCCCAGCCTTTTACTGTAATAGTTTATTGACCTGCACAGTAGCGTGAAAGATTATGAGAGTTAATTTTTCAAGCTTATCACTTGATTTATTCCATAAAGGTAGTTCATTTAATTAAAATATTTCTGCTGCTGAAATCAGGACTCACAATCTTGAAGCCTGGCACAGGCTGTGTAGGCTTTTTTGAAGCAGCACTTGTTTAATGGGGTCAAACAGCATTGCCTACCGAAACCAAAGCTTCCAGTTCTCTAGGAATAGATGTATTTCAGGGCAAAAATCCTGGCAGGGGCCATAGAAATAGAAACAGAGCAGGATGGAGGGAGACAGGAAGGCAAAGGGCTGAAATAAAGGGGGGTCAGGGGTTAGCTGAGACGTCTGCCTGTGTCTGCTCTCAACCCAAAGGTGAAGCCCTTGGCCTTTGGCGTCCTATTTTCCAAGTGCTGCACAGCCAGGAAAGCCCAGCGGTGACTTCCTGCTCTCTGGCAGGGCCTGGGAGAGCTGAGGACAACAGTTCACAGATGTCTCCTCCAGCGGTGCCTCCACCCAACATCCCAGGACCATGGGAAGGTGGATTTGGTAGGTCTCAGCGGTGGGGCCCTGCGTACCCTCAGCCACCTCCATGTGGGGTTTTTGGTCTCTGCTGATGTAGGGTTGTCTCCTAGGAAGATATTCTGATTGCTTTTAAAGTTTTGAAAGCATTATATGACTGTGCAGGTGCTGCAGGACATCGGTTTGGGATGTCGTCAGCTTCCAAGCCGTACAACTGCTGGCTCCCCAACACATGTTGAAGACAATCCATTGTGATCATGAAATAGGTTCAAACCCCATTTGCCGCTGCTAGACTGGTTTGGGGACAAGGAGACTGGGGACTGAACAGCTTGTAATGGGAAGGAAGCTGAAGCTCTTGAAGATGCTGATTTTCTTCTGGTTTGGAAGTGAGTGGCTGCTGCCTGATAGACACTTCGAGCTCTTTGCAATTTAAAAGAGAGCAATCAGACAGCTCAAATCTGCTTTTATCAGATGCAGAAAATTACTAGTTGGAAGGCTGGGTATTTTAGTCAACACTAGTGCCTATGAAAAACCAAGGTTTTGATTAAATAAGACTTCTCTGATAAACTTAGCTTTTCTTGGATTTTTTTCTGTTCTGTTGGAAAAATGAATAGAATATTATATTTGTTTTCTGCAGACTTTTGCCAGGTTTCTCTTTGCAAGCATTATTTTGCTGCAAACTTGAAACCTTCCGCATATGGGTTTGAATGGTTCCTGAAGAGACAACAGTGATTTCATCCAATGTATGCATGCAACAGCAGCGTGGCCACGAGAAACACCTCGCTCCTGCACCGTGCCGATGCCCCGACGGGAGTTAAGATCCATGGGGACCAGGGTACGGGCTCCGCTGGACCCGACATACGTCTCCTGGGCGTTACTGCGGGATTATTGTCATGCAGCTGGTGTTTGGAGAGCCTTCTGCTGCTGTTAACCTTGGCTGAGAAATACATCCCGATAATGGGGACTGTTAAAGATAAGGCTGCCTGGCAGGCTGATAAATCTCGTTAAGGAGTACTACATCACGGAGTAAATTACAATGCATGGCTGGATCGATTCAAACGAAGATGAACAATATATTATTTCTTTATCAGTAGGGGAAAAATAGACTCCTCTGCCTCTGCGCTGGTGGGTTTTAGTGCTGACTGCAGAGCCGAGTCGTGAGGTTAGCGGCGGGGATGCTGAGGAGATGCGGGTTCTCAGCAAGTGCATCCCCGGCAGCGCTGGAGGAGTCACCCGGCAGGGTCCTTGGGGAGGGTGCACTGGGAGCAACTGGTCTCGTGTGGACAGGAGTGGGCGGGAAGCTGGGGCAAGATGGAAGGCGAGAGTCACGTCCCTCTCTTCTGTGTGGTTAAATGGTGGTCATTGCAGCCTGGCCTGTAATGACTGTGAATGATCCAGACAGCTTTATAAGCGTCGCGTTGGATCAAAATGGGGAAATCGGAGCTTCTCTTCCTTGGGACAGCCATAGCTAATCTTTGAAAACCAGACCAAGCCCTCTGCTGCTTTAATACCATTGGCTGGATTTTATTGCGAACAGAAAATCTTCTTAATTCTTCATCCATTTGGATCCAGTCTCTCGGAACTGAGCTGATAGTTAATTTAGCTTTTTGTCCGAGATAAAACAGAGAGAAATAGTAAGGTTCAGTGAAAAGGAAAGTGAAAAGCGCTTTCAGCATCTGAGACTTGCTCTCCTGTTCTTCCTATTTTTCTTACTCTTTGTGATTTTCCTTTTTCTTACACATGCGGCGCTGCGTTCGTGCGTTTCTTCCCACGAGGGCACCCTCAGGGGCCCAGCCCGGGCGCGTTGCCTCTCCCACTGCTTTGAAAAAGTGCTCCATCTTGGGTCTGTCCCAGGCCAGAGGCAGCTTCATCTCCACCGGCTTGCTGCAGTAGGGGACATCAAGTAATGGTCAAGGTAGCAGAAGGTGCATGGTGGTAGCCCATGGCTGGGAAAAAAAGGGAGCACATCCAGATGGAAAATAACAACAGAGATCGATGAGAATCAGAGCTGCTGCCCAGCGGTGGCAACCCTGTGAAATCAAGGCTGTATTTGATCTGAACCAGAGTGCTGAGGGATGACCTGGTGCAGAAGGTGGTGGGGGAATTTGTTGGGTCAGAGTGAGGATGAGTATTTCTGGTGGTCACGTCTGACCCCAAAACTAGTCTTCTCTTCTTCAAATAGTAATGCAGAGGATGTCCCATGGGGTGCTTGGCCTCTGTGTCTCACCTCCTCACCATCTCAAGGCAAACTGGCTTGCATTCATCTCCACTGCCATTGCCATGCTGGGTGATGGCGTCTCTGCTTCCCGTTCCTGACGGCTGCTGGTTTGCCGCTGGATGCATGCGTTACTGCAGAAGCGTGGCAGTGACACCGATGCTCAACAGGCCATGCCCAAGGCGATGGATGCTCACCCACAGCCCTGGGAATTGGTCCCGTGGCTTTTAGACAAGCTAAAAGCATCAAAGTGCTCTCCTCGATATCCTACTGATTTTTTGCAATGTTTTTTTTTTTATCTAATGAACTGGAAGGAAATATGTTGAGTGGGGAGGGATGTCTATATATATTCTGCAAAAGCACCGGTTTCCAAATTTTGGACAGCTGTGTACCCGTTTTTAGCAGCCCCTTCACACAGCCCACACAGCACCCAGGCTCTCGCAATCGGGCTCGTTTGGAAATATGCTTCCTTGATTGCAAAATAGTTTCAGTCCTTTGACTGAGAAACATTCTTGCCGTTCGAAAAGATTTTTTTTATTTTTTTTTAAGCTCCAAAAATACAGAAGGTGCTTCCTGCTGCAGCAGCTGCCCTAGTTTTGGAGGTGGTGGAAGACGGGCAGGGATGAGCTGGGGGAGCCTGGCTTATGGCTACGGCCGCACAGGGGTGCGGGTGCTGAGATGCTCCGGAGTTGGGCTCTGCCAGGAGCTGCTGGCCAGGGGTGCTTCGGCTGGATGCCAGGGCCGGGGGTTATTCTGGGGTCCTAGCCGGACGATCCAAACTGGTTGCCTAAGTGGCCTTTGGCATCCAATTCAGGCGTTTCCGAGCGAGCTTGTTTCCCAGCTCCGTGGAATGAAATTGTTTGGGCCCAACGGTGAAATAAGAATACAGAGTAGTAGTCTAAGCTTGACTCTAACACTGCGATTCCTGAGAACGTGGAAGAGTTGGTGGCCTTCTCTAGCCTCTATCAAGCCCAGTTTGGGCAGGACCCTTGCTGGGAGCCCCGGGACAGCTCCGAAGATGGCAGCGCAGCGCGTGCCCCTGCCCGCGGGTCAGCACCCCAGAAAGCCCCGCGATTTCCTGCAGATCTCCACTCCTGCCACCAGAGGGGCTGCCCGCGACAGCAAGTGTAGAATCATTAAGGTTGGAAAAGTCCTCGAAGATCAAGTCCAACGGTCAAACTAGCACCACCATGCCTGCTGAACCATGTCCTGAAGTGCCACATCTACACGTTTTTTGAACCCCTCCAGGGATGGGGACTCCGCCACGTCCCTGGGCAGCCTGGTGCAATGATTTACAACTCTTTCAGTGAAGAAACTTTTCCTAATATCCAATCTGAACCTCCACTGACGCAACTTGAGGCCATTAATGGCCTGACCCCGGGGCACGGCCGCTGGGGTTTGCAGCTGGGCGAGAAGCCGCAGGTGGTCCAGGCTGGCCGTGCTGGTGGAAACCACGTTTGCAGCTCTCCTGCGGCCGCAGAGGCTCGCGCCGCTTTCTCCCCACCATGGGAGCATTCGCCAGCCCAGCCATCGGCTGCTGCGGTGGAATAAGCTGGACTTGGCAAGAGCACAGCTATTCCTCGAAGGCGAGCGGAGGGGAGCGTTGCTATTACTCATCAGTCAAAGACTTTCAGCTGGAATAATCCTCGGCTGGCTATGCGGTGTATCGACCCGCGGGGTGGGAGGCTTCGAACGCCGCGGGTGCTATTTCTCCAAGCCTCGGGCTCTGCCGTGGAGGGCTGGTGCAGCCCTGCTGCGGCCGGGAGCAGGGAAGGGAAACAACCCCCGGCGTGAGGTATGCGCAGGGAGCAGGAGCAGGGAGAGCCGAGGGAGGAGGACGCTCCCCGGCGCTGCAGGAGCAGGACCGCGATGGCCGCTTCGGCACCTGGCTGTTGTCCAGCTCCCCGCCTCTGCCCTGCCTCCCCGTGGCACCGGTAACGGGGATGGGTGGTAGGGCAGACACCGCTGCTGCTGCTCCAGGTCCGCTCCGGGTAGGTTTGGGGAGGGGAGGGAGCGCTGGTGCCAGACACGGCGTCTCCCATACGGCTGCCATGGAGCCGGCGCTGGGAGCTGCCGCTGCCCACGTCCTTCCCTTCCCTCCCGGCATGGCTGACGGCAGCCCCAGTGCTCAGCCATCGTGTGCAGCTTCTCCCATCTTCTCTTTCTGTGTCTGTTTTCCAACTGAGGGAGGTCCCAGCACAGAGGAGGAAGACGGATGGAGGGGAGCAGATGGGAGGCAGAAAACGAGCCCCGCGAAGCAGAGCTCATCCCAGCAAGCTCATTACCCTGTGCCTCTTTTAATCACGTTATTGCAGTGTGAAGGCCACCGATACGTCGCACACGTCTAAAACAGAGCTGGGGAGGGATGGTCGGCTCCGTCAGCCTGAGAGAGGCCACAGGAACAGAGAAGAATAGGCTGATGCTAGAAAACACATCCCTGGGTTGCTTGGTCAAATGCTATATTTAGCAAGGGATTGAAATAACTGTGGTGGTTTTCAGCTGGGCTAATCTGTGAACTCTGGTTGTGCTGATACTTGCCCAGTTGATGGTAACGAAGTCAATTAGCGCGGAGCAGTTGGCAGCAGAGGAGACTCTGCTGCAGGAGGTGTGTGCGGTCCCCTCGCTGCGTGTCCCTGCGGACGGTCCCGGGAGCCCGCGGCTTGGCGCCGGGGGAGCGCTGGCTCCGTGCTGCGCTGCCTGCGACGGCCTCCCAGGATGGTGGGCAGCGGCTCCCCGGGGGGCCCGGCAGCACCCCAGCTCCCCGGCCGGGCAGGCGTCAGCACATGGCCAGTCGGGCTCCGGAAACACGACCTGCTCTGCCGAACGCCGTCTGAGTCACGTTTAGCGCTTCATTTTTATTTACAGATTTTTATACATATATGTATATATATGCATGCATAAACTTCAGAAGCAGCACGCGTATGCTGGCGTAAATGCAGTTAGCAAGCACAAGCGCAGGCAGCTCTGCATCTAGCTTGAGTGGGATTGTGAGGGCGTTTTTAGGGGGAAAAAAGGCACAATCAGGGCAACAGCACACGCTGCGCTTTCTGCCCCGTCGCGGAGGCGGCTGTCCCGCAGCGGTGTGTGAGCACGCGTGTGTGCGCTGCCGGCTGTGCCTGTCCCCAGGGCTGCCCCTGCCTGCCCACTTCCCCCGCGTCCCCCTCGGTCTCAGTCCCCTCCTGGCACCAGGGCCACCAAAAACCTCTCCGGTCCCTTCCCACCACAGGCACGGCTCCGACGAGCCTCTCCTGCGTTAGTTCCATCTCGCCTCCCGATCTCTGGCGCTTCCGCCGTCGCGGTGCGTTTCCTCGCCCTCATTTCCAGTCCCGTCGCTGCCTCAGCCTCCTAGGAGAGATAAGGGCTGGGGCGGAGGGAAAACCAGGCCCGTGGCTGCGTGCTGACAGCACGCGAGGTTGAAACTGTGCTTTGTGGACGTGCTGTTGTCGGGACCGTGATGGGCATCCTCCCCTCCGTAGGCGAGCATCCCGGAGAAGCGCCGGCCGGCATGGGTCGGCACGCTCCACCTCACCTCCTAAAACTGCAGGGGCCTGGTCGAGGGGGTTTGGCAGAGGTGCACGGTGCCTCCGGGTGATTTGGAGGGGCTCGGAGAGCTGAGCTGGGAGAACGGGCTGAAGCCGAGGGGGAGCAAGCACCAGCCAGCGCTCGGGCAGCAGCATCCAAAATAAATGAGCACCGGGATTCGCCCGGAGAGGCTGCTGGCAGAGAGAGCATCCTTGCCGAGGGGAGGGAAGGGCACAGGAGCACTTAGGGGATGGAGAACCTGCCAGCCAGACCCCAGGCACTGCCCGCGATGGGTCTGAAACAGCATCCAGTGATCAAGCATGACTCAGTGCCTTTCCTTTAATGCCGTGCTAAGAACCAGCCACAGTACGGGCAGAGCTGCGGTGCTCTTAGCAGAGGGATGCTGAGTGCCTGCGAGATGGGCTCACACAGCGAGATGCCCCTGTCTCTGCGGCCGGAGGGTGCGTGGAAGGTGGCTGGATGTCAGGAGCTCTCCCAAACGGGAGGTTTCCTGCAAGGGGGCTGAGAGGACCGCTTAAGAGGTGATTTTATGAGGCTCTTGTTGTTAATTTGGATCTTGATTCAGATACCAGAAGTGTTTTCCATATTTTCCAGGCACCCATCTGTCACAGTGATGAGCCCTGCACAGTACTTGTCAGCAAATAAATGAAATATTCTTGTGAGATTCAGCGCATTTAATGCTGGGAGATGAGATCTGGCTTGCGAGATGCTTATACCTCATACTGCTTATCTTATTTTGCACAGATTTTTGTCCTGGTATTTTAATAGATATTGTTTAGATTGTGTAAAATAATACCCTGGAACACAAATAACCAGGCAGAGTCCTAGGGATGATATTGAGGGGAGAGGTTTGCACTGGGTTGAAGGCCACGTCTGTGCATCTCCCAGAAGCTGGAGACATGGCAGCAAGGATTCTCGAGGGTGACAAGGACAGTGGGACTGGCAGCCAGGAGCTAGCTGGGGAAGCTGGGAAGCCTCTGGAGAAGCCTGGGAAGCCTCTGGCACTGCCAGCTCCCACCAAGGCTCTCAGACCTCCGAGCTGCTGAACAGGAGGTTCATGTACAGCCGAGATGTTGGAGCTCACCGGCTCCGTCGTTAAAAAAAACCCCAGCGGCACTGGGGGATTCAGCATTTAATTAACTTGCCAAGTGGTAACGTTGACCAAAATTACGCGGGAAGAATTCTATTTTAGTTAATTACAGTTTTGTTGTTGCCCATTAGTAAATTAAAACAATTGCAGGGTAAAACCCGGCCGAGGTTGGCGAGCGCGGCCGTGGCCACCCACCAGCGGATGCCGGAGCCTGTGGGGAGCCGGGGGTGCCCCCGTTTGCAGACTCCTCTGCAAATCCTGGTGGTTTGGGGGTGAGGAAGGCTGGGAGCCAGAGGGGTCCGGGCAGTGACCCTCCCAGGGTACCCTCGCCCCCCTGGCCTGCCCAGCTCCCTGCCAGTGCCTCTGTGTTTGAGACGGCATCTCAGGGACGATTTGGTTTCATCCCTCTCTTGAGTTATTGATGCTTTCCTTTGCCTGGAGCCCGCTCTGCATCCCAGCGGCATTGCCTGTGCGCGGTTAAACCCCCCCGTGCCCACCACCACGGTGCCTTCTCGGGCAGCAAACCTCGGCGCCAAGCAGGGCCCCCTCCCCGCCCTGATCAGGGCCGTGGTTTCCAGCAGCTTTAAGCACGGAGGCTCAGACAGGCACGGCTGTGCCAATGCCGTAAGCTCCTTACCTGCTTCCCACCCCGGCGAGGGCCACCCTGACTGCCTGGGCATCCAATGGTTTGGACGTGCAAAGCACTAAATACAGCCTAATTATTATTATCTTCGTGGGATCTGGTTAATCTCGGTGGGGATTCACAAACTCTCAGCAAATCAGCCGGTCGCCGAATGTTGGCTTTTTTCTCAGGGGCAGCTTAATCCCGCTGGCCGTGTTAGCCGGGGAATGCCCGCAGCCAGGTTCTGCATGCGGGGCAGCTGCTCCAGAGCCGATCCCTCTGAGAGGGAGCAGAGGAGCTGCAGGATAACGGAGTGCTGAGCCGACAAGGCTCCGGGACCGCGGGCGAGGGACGGGTCATTTGGCACCGGCAGAGCGTGGGGGGCGGCGCAGGGCCGGGAGATGCCTCGGGCGCAGCGTCTTCACCGAGCCCCTGCGTTTTCAGCCTCCAGCAGCGTGCTGGGTGTCCGTGGGGACACAGAGGGCTCTTAAAGATGGGGACCGAGAGCTCGGAGAGGTTTGCCAGAGATGTTCCCGCTAGACGTCGGTGGCTTTGCTCGCCTCCATCTCCCCGCAGCCACCACGGGCAGGATTTCTTGCCCCGCCAGGCAGCTTGCAGCTCCTGCTGCGGGAGGTGTTCACTGCGGCAAGCGCTGGGATGCGATGGCAAATGCTGCGCCGGCTGTGGCGGCACGGTCTGTGCTCACAGGGTACACACGGCTCTGTGCGGCGCTGGGTGCTGGCGGGGCTGGGGGCTCTCCCATGGCTTGGGAAAACTCAGTTATCCCTTTGCTGGTGCTCTGCCAGCTGAGGCTGTGACCGCACGGTGATGTTCCACAGGGGTTCGGACTAAAGCGCAGGGTGCTGTACTGTCTGCAGGGGCTACCCGCCACGGGAGACCTCACAGAAGCCAGGAAGAGAAAATGCAAACTCAATATATACCAGTCTTGGGTGTCTCCCGGGGCTTGGCCGGCACCTCTCATGGCTGGCAAAGGCTGAGGGCCAACTCTGCCTGCGACCTTCCCCAGTTTCTGCCTTCCCTCTGTACCTCAGCCTTGCTGCCTGCTGTGAAAGGCAAGGGGCTTTTCAGAGCAGAGCTCCACAATCTCTTTTGGCAGGGTTATTTTTACCAGATATCATTCCCTTATCGGCTTCCCGGTGCTGTCCCATGAAGAATCGAGCTGTCACATCTGCAAGAGCAGGATGCCGGGGGGGCTGCTCAAACTGGGGCAGCTGCCAAGAGGAACGGCTGCGGAGCCACGTCTGGAAGGAACCTGAGGGAGGATGTTCAGACTGATCTGCGGAGCCATCAGATCCCTGTAGCACGGATCAGTCCTGTGGTCTTGGAGGACCCCTCAGCCCCATCCTGACGTGGTCATGCCAGCAGGTCCTCTCCAGTGGTGACTCTCCTTGCCTGCATGGACTCAAGGAGGTGCCACTGGGGGGGCACGGGGTCTCCGGTCCAGCCTCCCGCGCAGAGCAGGGCAGCCACCAGCACAATGGGCTTTGTATAGCAAAGCCTTGAACCCCCTCCAAGGATGGAAACCCCACGGTGCCTGTCCCAGCCTGCACCGCCGCCTCAGCAAAGGGGCTTTTCCTAACGTCCACCCTGAACCTCTGCTCTTGCAAGGCACGTCCATCTGTAGCCAGGTGAACCTAGACAAAAGGAGTGTACTGATCTGGGAGGCTACACCTTTTGGAGGGTGTCCTGCCCTCGTGGTTGTCCCAGCAGGGCACTGGCCGGAGCATGTGTGACTCCTGCCTCCCCGCAGGCACAAGAGCCGTCTCCTCGGAAATGACCTGACTGGCATTTGGCATCCGCAGTTGGCATTTGGTGGCCACCGTTGGCCTTCCATGGTCATCCTTGGCTGGAGTTTTGCCCTGGAAAGGGAAAAGTAGCTGTGCCCATCCCCTCATCCAGACCTTCCCAACCAGCAGGGTCTGGCAGGGAGGGACGTCACGAGCATGGGCAATGCCCCCTCCAGGGAGCAGGTCAAGGGCCTGGACAGGGCAGGCTGGGTCGTTCAAGGTAGGCTGATCTTCTCCGGTTCCTGCAGGACCAATCTGGGAGCTGGCACGATGGCATGGCAGAGAGGGATGGGCGGGAGCTGAGCTGAGCTCTGCCCCGGCACAGCCAGCCCATCCCCTCGGCATCGTGCCTCCTCCTCGCTGCTGGCATCAGGGAGGGAGCTCTGGTGAAGAAAACGGGACTCCTGAAAGGAAAATGAAAGGCCATGCATTTCTGTGAGGCAGGGATTCAATTTGTGTCACGCGATCACGTTCCCTTCTGCAGTCTGAAATAATTACACAGCGGAGCGGGGCGAGGAGATCTGATTCAGAGTCACAGGGACGAGAGCGATTTCTGAAATAAAAGAAGACAAACGCAATCATTAAGATACAAAAGGCTGCACTTGCCCCTTAATTAGACTTTCTCTTTGATTAAGCAGTAATTAAATATTACCATGCTGAAAGGGATTTTTTTTTATGGCCTTCCGAAGTCCTAATGTGTTCTTAAGATGTTTGTGTGAGGAGCAGGGGCTGCTGCAGGGTGGCGGAGGTGGGAGGGAGGACGTTGCACGCCTGCCCCTCCCGCGCAGAAGAAGCCCTCCTGCCCTGCTGCTCCCTGGAGAGCGTGGGCTGGAGGGCTGTCCCTGGTCCACAGGGCTGTGCAAGCGAAAACGTGTCCACGGGGAAGCCCACTACTACTCCTGGCCACCAGCAGCTGCAAAGCATCTCCAGCATCTCGTCAAAACGTGGGGATGCCTGGGTGTTGGACGTGGGTGCCAAGCCCTTTGTGCTGCTGCCGTCTCGTAGGGGTGTTTTTTAGAGTGGTAGGGCAGAATCATGGAATCATTGAGGTTGGAAAAGGCTCTTAAGATCATCGAGTCCAACCATTAACCTAACACTACCAAGTCCACCACTAAAGTGCTATGTCTACAGGTCTTTTCAATACCTCCAGGGATGGTGACTCAACCACTTCCCTGGGCAGCCTGTTCCAATGCTTGCTAAACCTTTTGGTGAAGAAATTTTTCCTAATATCCAATCTAAACCTCCCCTGGCGCAACTTGAGGCTGTTTCCTCAAGGCCATTTATGGTGAACCTCATCTTCTACATGGGGACCGTGGCCTTTGTGGCCCAGGAGACCCGGCTGGCTTGCAGCCCCAGTCCCAGGCTGGTCCACCTGAAGATGAAGACCACCTTTCCAACAGCGTGACAGCTTCTCTGCGGCCGGCTGCCCCCTGAGGTTGGCCAGCCCGAGCTTCGGGAACAACGGGTCAGCAGAAGAGGAGTCTGGGGACAAGGGCTGGGAGCATATCAGGCTGCTAGCAGCAAAAATGAAAAGCTATAAGATGGTGAAACATCAGAAGGGAAGGAAATGTCAGGCCCCTATTCCTGGACATTCCTGAGTGGGTAAAAATAGCCTTGGGCGACCTGGGAGGGGAGGAAAGTGCTTCTGATCTCTTAAGCAGAGCCCCTGCCGCAGCCCCGCGGGCTCTCTGCCACTCACAGCCCCGCTTGCGAGCTGCTTTTTCCAGGCCATAAAGCGACAGCTCTTGCTGAGAATTTCACTCGATGAGATTGTCTTGTTCTTTTCCCGCACAGCGTGTACTTTGGGTAATATCTTTGGGAAATTTTTGCGTACTTGTGTATCCAGTATTTTCTGATAACCTAGAAAAAAAAGATCCTGAAGTATTATGATTATGTTATTAAACCTGTATTGTATCGAGGAAAACAAATCAGAGTGAGAAAGAAACTGTGTGGAGCCTGAGAAGTGTTAAGCTACGGCAGTAATCTGCCTTCAAGCTTTAACTTCATTTAAAACCGAAATACCGGCAAGACTGGAGGTGAAAAAAGCGGGTGATGCTGAGGTGTCGCTGGGGAGAGCGTGAAATCCCGGTGTCACGGCCGTGGTCCCTCTGGCTGAACGCCACTGTGGTCTGGATGAGGGTAGGGGTAGGTGTAGGCTGGATGGTCGGTCTCTTCTGCGTGGTTGGTAGGGTACGGACGGCTCCAGCGCCGCACGCCCCTCCGCAGCCCGCGCTGGCGTTTCGGTACTGGCCTCTCTGAAGGCGGCTGTGCGGTTCGAGTCATTTGCACCATCACCATGCGTCCCATCGGCTGAACCTCTTGGGGTGGTCCCTGCCGGGGCGAAGGTCCCAGAGTTGTAACAGAACCTCTCCTTCCTGTGTTTTGCAGAAGAACGAATGGCTGTGCTTGAACTGCCAAACTCAGCGGCTGCTCGAAGGCAGCCTCGGCGACCCTGCCCCGATGCCGCTGCCTGCCCCGAAGCAACCGCCCACGGGCTCCCCGCGGCACCAGCCGACAGCCGCCGGCCAGACGCAGAGAGCCCCCGCGCCAGCGCCCACCGAGCCAGCGGCACCTCCAGAGCGGCAGCCCTCACCCGCGAGGAGCCTCCGGGCTGCCGAGCCGAGCAGGACCCCGAGCCCTGCCCCTGCAGAGAAGAAGCCCCCGGCACCGGCAGAGGAGAAGCCACTGCCCAAAGCTGCCCCAGAGCTTTCCAGAGCTCCTGAGAGTGCTGCGCCGAAGGGGAAGAGCGTGACCCCCAAACCCGTGGTGGAGGGCAAGGAGAGCCGGGCACCCCCCGAGGCGCCGCGGGTGAAGGAGCAGGAGGTGAGCTCTCACCGCGCGTCCGGCTCCGAGCATCCCTGGGGACTGCACCCCACCCAGGGCTGGCGTGGCACTGAGCCGTGCCTCCGCCGGTGGCCGTGCGCCGAAACTGGGGGGTTTATTCCACGTCAGGGCAGAACCCGGGTTGTGGAGGCCATGTGCCTGGGGAAATGGCCTTTTGGGAAAGCGCAGAACACTGCTGTCTCAGCGTTTCCAAACCGCTTAGGCACCTCACGGGCTCTATAGCGGTGTGCTGGTATTTGTCTTCTTTTTATTAGCATTACGTGAATCTGGGCACAATGCAATAATTCAGGTCATCTTTGGCCTTTGCATTTGTTTTAAGATAACATAAGGGCAGCTGAATTTGTCGTTAAGCGGAAAACTCGTTTCACATCATTCCCTGTTGCAGCAGCAGGCATTTTTTCAAGCTCCCCATCCCCGCTTTTTAAAAATGCAATATAATTTGGGGAAACATTCGGCTGTGTTGGGATGGTTTTCCCCCACAAGCAACCATCCCAGCAGCAGCAGGCACAGCCCCCCGTGGGGAGGGGACGCAGCGGGAGGTCCCCACCGGCTGGGAGGGGACGACGGCCCCCGGGAAGCAGGCTCCCCGCATCCCTGTCTGCTGGCGCTTCCGAAATCAAGTCAGGTCCGTGGTGCGTCCGCGCTGGTGGGGTGACGGGCCCAGCCGGTAGCACCGGGGACGGGCACAACGGCACTTCCCCACGGCTCGGAGGCTTGCCCCCGCGCTGCCTGACTGTAACGGCCTGTTTATTTGTGCCAGCGTCTAACGAGAATCCCGGAGACCAGCCTGCTTCTGAAGGCTGCTTTGCAGGGCTGTCAGTCAGGGAAATTAATTTATTAAAAGGCAGCTGTCCCCCACGGCTGCTGCTAGCGAAGTCTCTGTCCTCTCGGTGCTGCCGTCCCAGCCTGGCCTGGCACCGGGGCACGAGGGCTGCCCCCTCCCCAGACCCCCCCATTACCGGTGCTCCCGCTCGTCCCCGCGCAGGCAGCTCTGCCCTCGCACCCCTCGCTCAGGGAAGGGCGCATGCCCATCGGTACCCCGAGGCTCAGCGTCTCCAGGCAATGGGTAGTAAAAAAACCGAGATTGCCATTAGGCAGCCTCCTCCTGTGAGTTCCTGGGGGAGATAATGCTGATGGGGCCCCNTCTGGCAAACATATTTATGAGTCCCANGACACCTTTGCCTCCGGAGACNTTTGCTGTGCTGTCCCCTGCTTGCAGCACGCCCNGTCACCTGCCTTCATTAGCGCGNAGACAAATTGCTGACGAGCCGTTGCAGGGGGGGATGCGCAGAGACCCCCAGCCTTGGTGCTGGGCTGGCTCCCAGCGCTGCCCAGACCTCCGGCGTGCTCCCCAGGGCGGGATTTGGGGGGAGCTGGGGGAGCGGCTCCAGAGCCACCCGGGTCTGACGCTGTGCTCTCCCCGGCCCGCAGGACGGGAGCAAGCCTTACCCTCCGGACCTGTCCCGCAGCCCCCAGAGCCTGAGCGACACCGGCTACTCCTCCGACGGCATCTCCAGCTCGCAGAGCGAGATCACCGGCCTGGTGCAGCAGGAGGAGGAGAAGCTGAGCGGCACCGGCCTGGCCGGGCAGAGCCCCCCCAGCCCCTCTGAGCTCACCAAGCTGGAGAGCAGCATGCGGCCGCTGCTGGAAGGTCGGGGTGCCCCGCCAGAGCCCGCCGAGCGCGGCAAGGCCAGCCCGGAGGCGCGGGAGGAGCAGCGGCAGCGGCAGCGGCCACGGTACCTCTCCATCACCCCCGAAGCCTTCGACTCGGACGAGGAGCTGGAGGACATCCTGGAGGAAGATGAGGACTCGCTGGAGTGGGAGAACCAGCGGGAGCGGCGGGAGAGCGCGGAGTCCTCGGATGAGTTTGGCAGCAAGCTGCGGCACGACTACGTGGAGGACAGCAGCGAGGGGGGCTTCTCCCCGGTGCCCCCCCAGCCCAAGGGCCGGGAGGCAGAGGCAAGCGACGAGGAGTTCATGCGGAGGCAGATCATGGAGATGAGTGCGGAGGAGGATAACCTCGAGGAGGAAGAGGAAGAGGAAGGCTACGGGCGTGCCAAATACAGCATCCCCAAAGCCGGGCAGAAGGCTGAGGGGGAGAAGGGCAAAGAGCCGTCGTCAGCCAAGCGGCGCCTGCCCCACAGCCCTGGCAGCCTGTACAAGGAGGAGAGGAAGGAGCTGGAGGCGGCAGAGGGCGACGACTTGAGCACGGCCCAGGGAGGGCTGCGGCGCTTCAAGACCATCGAGCTGAACAGCACGACTGGGTACGGCCGGGAGATGGAGATGGGGCAGGAGGCAGATACCAGCCTGGACCGGGAGCCCGAGCTGGAGATGGAGAGCCTGACGGGCTCCCCTGAGGAGCGCTCCCGGGGCGAGTACTCCTCCACTCTGCCGGCCACGACGCCCAGCTACACCTCAGGCACCTCGCCCACCTCCATCTCCTCGCTAGAGGAGGACAGCGACAGCAGCCCCAGCCGCCGGCAGCGGCTGGAGGAGGTGAAGCAGCAGAGGAAGGCTCGCCACCGCTCGCACGGCCCCTTGCTGCCCACCATCGAGGACTCGTCCGAGGAGGAGGAGCTGCGGGAGGAAGAGGAGCTGCTGCGGGAGCAGGAGAAGATGCGGGAGGTGGAGCAGCAACGCATCCGGAGCACGGCGCGCAAGACCAAGCGCGACAAGGAGGAGCTGAGGGCCCAGCGGAGGAGGGAGCGCTCCAAAACCCCCCCCAGCAACCTCTCCCCCATCGAGGACGCCTCCCCCACTGAGGAGCTGCGGCAGGCGGCGGAGATGGAGGAGCTGCACCGCTCCTCCTGCTCTGAGTACTCGCCCTCCATCGACTCGGAGGCAGAGAGCTTCGATGCCGTGGCCTCCAAGCTGTACAAGTCGGGCAGTGAGTACAACCTGCCCACCTTCATGTCGCTGTACTCCCCGACGGAGAAGGGGGACAGCGGCCCCAGCCAGCCCGCCAGCAAGCCCCTCAAGAGCGCTGAGGAAGCCTACGAGGAGATGATGAGGAAGGCAGAGATGATGCAGAAGCAGCAGGTCCAGCAGGCCCAGCCGGCCGTTTCCTACGGTGGCACCTACCAGCAGGTCAGCTACCGCGGCACCGAGGGCCAGAACGGCTTCGAGTACCAGTACGCCGAGGAGTACCAGTACGCCGGCGGCCCCGCGCAGCCCTCCCAGCCCGGCTATCCGAGCGCCCTGCCGAAGGCGGGAGCGGTGTACGAGGAGATCCTGCAGACCTCGCAGAGCATCTCCAGGATGCACCAGGCCTCCTCCTTCGACCTGGCCCTCGAGCAGGGACAGAAGGCGAAGGGGCAGGAGGAGGCGTACCAGGAGAAGCACTTCCTCAACGCCGAGAGCGCCTACGCCGACCTGATGAAGCAGAACGGCGGTCCGCTCACCCCCGGCACCAGCCCCACACAGCTCTCCGCTCCCGTCTCCTTCGCCACCTCCGACGGCAGCGCGGGCAAGGCCATCCCCGACGTCCGGGTCACCCAGCATTTTGCGAAAGAGGGGCAAGACCTAGCCAAGCTCCAGAGCACCCCGGCAGTGCCCAGCCCGGCATCCAAGGCTGCTGCCGCTCCTTACGCCTACAGCAAAGGCGCCAGCACGGTGACGACGACAGCGAGTGGCCCCGGGAGCACCCTGCGGAGCTACAGCTCCCCGGCTCCAGAGACCCCATCAGTAGCCAGCAGAAGCTACAGTCTGGCAAAGAGCACCCTCAGCTACGGCTCGCAGATGGAGGACACCGGCAGAAGCAAGGCTGCGGCGGAGATCAGCGTGCAGACGGCCAGGGAGAAGCTCCCGGCTGCGAGCGACAGCAAGCCCCCGCCGCCCAAGACGTACTCCTTCTTCAAGAGCTCCAGCCCCCCGCTCTCGCCCACCTCCCCCACGCAGAGTCCCACCCACGCCGCGAAGGCCACGGCAGAGTTTTCCACGCAGACACAGAGCACCCTCCTCCCCTACGAGGGTCCCACTGCCGCCGCCGCCAGCCCTGCCGCCTCTTCCCCCATGGTGGCACAGGGGACGCAGACGCCGCACCGGGCAGGCTCGCCGCGCCTGGCCCGGCAGCCCTCCTCGCAGGACTCCACCTTCATGCTGATCACGCTGGCGGCCGACGCAGCCAGCCAAACCAAGCCAGCCAGCTCCGACTCCTTGACGTCCCCCACCTCGTCCCCCACCAGGCTGAGCCGGCAGCTGCCGGCACACGGCTACAGCCAGGCGCCAGAGCCGCCGACGGGCGCCTACGTCAGGGCACAGCCGGTGAAGGATCACACCCAGAAGGCAACCGCCGTGACTTCAGCCACCGACGGCATCGCAGGGCTATACGGCTGGGGAGCGCTCCCTGCGGAAAACATCTCCCTCTGCCGCATCTCCTCCGTCCCCGGCACGTCCCGGGTCGAGCCGGGGCCCAAGGCACCGAGCACGAATGCCGTGGACTTACGGACCGCGCTGAAGTCAGCCCCCATCATCATAACGGACCAAGGCATGGATCTCACCTCCTTGGCCACCGAGGCCAGGAAGTACTGCCTGACCTTGGACCACATCCCGAGCCGGCAGTCCACCGCCATCCAGCCCTTGATCATCAACCTCAACGCCCAGGAGCAGCCCCACGCCATCATCGCGGCAGCCAGCACTGCCGGCCTGGCCATCGCCTCCCCCATGCTCCTCTCGCAGCCCAAGCAGCCCGTGGTCTACGGAGACCCTTTCCAGAGCCGGGTGGACTTCGGGCAGGGGACCGGGAGCCCGGTGTGCTTGGCACAGGTGAAGCAGGTGGAGCAGGGCATCCAGACAGCCGCTGTCAGGGCCAGCGGGACAGCTGGCGGCAAACCTGAGCCCGCCGCTCCCCCCCAGACCAAGTTTGCGAGGTACGGCGTGCCAGGCCAGATGGTGAAGAAGGACACGCTCATCACACAGACTGGCGGGGCGCAGAACGTTGGCGGCCTCCAGCAGCCCTTCCCACTGGAGCCAGGCTCAGAGCTGTACCGCACGGTGCCGGTGGAGCTGAAGAGCCAGAGCCCTCTCCTTGCCCTGGGTGGCAAGAAGTCCCAGGTGATGATGGTGCAGATGGAGGAGGCGGTGGCCAGCCCGGTGACCAAAGTGCTGAAGGAGGAGCCGCCGGCAAATGTGCTGGACCTCACGGGTGTGAAGCCGGAGAGCCAGGTGGCCTGCTGCGACGTGGTCTACAAGTTCCCCTTCGGCAGCAGCTGCACCGGCGCTTTCAACCCCACCTCCAAGATGCCGGAGAAGAAAGCTGGGGAGGCGGCGGTGCCTGGCCGGAAAGCTGCCGGGCCCCTCTACGGCAGCAGAGAGCCGGAGCTGCCGGAGACTTTCCCCTACCGGGAGCAGCCGGCCGTGGCACCTGCGCTCTACGAGGAGCAGAAGTTTTACCCCGCCGGCGCCTTTGGCCGCCTCTACTCCTCCATGTCGGATACAAACCTCTCCGAAATGGGGATGAGCTACTACCCCGTGAAGGGGGATCAGCCCTTCCCCTCCCCAGCAGGCGACGGCGCCGTGGACCTCAGCACCATGAAGCACTCCTACAGCGTGGGCTTCGCCGAAGGGGGTTACCTGGGCCAGGGGCTGCAGTACGGCTCCTTCTCCGATCTCCGTCAGCCGGCAGAGCTGCTGGGCCACCCACTCCCCATGCGGAGATACAGCTCAGCCACCAACCTCTACTCCGACTACCGCTTCTCGCCCCGAGGGGACCTGGCCAGCTTCCAGGAGTCCAGCCTGGCCCACTACAGTGCCACCACGGCGCGCGAGATCAGCCGCATGTGTGCCGCCCTGAACTCCATGGACCAGTATGGCGGCCGGCACGCCAACGGCCCCGACCTGCTGCCCTATGGCCCTGGTGCCGGGCCGGGGGGTCCGGGGGGCCCCGCACCCCCCAAACCTGGCGGGATGTACAACCCCACCTTCCCCGAGGCGCGGCAGGGCTTTGGCAGCCTGGCGCAGTACAACGTCCCCGGCGTCCGCCTGGGCGCCGTCCGACAGATGTTCCCTCCCTCCGCCACGGTGCGGGCCGCCGACGGCATGATCTACTCCACCATCAACACGCCCATCGCCTCCACGCTGCCCATCACCACCCAGCCGGCCTCGGTGCTGCGGCCCATGCTGCGCGGGCTCTACAGACCCTACGGTCCGGGCAGCGTGACGGCGGTCCCGCTGGCCAGCCTGCCCAGGCTGCCGGCCGTCACCCCCCGCGTCCCGCTGCCGGCGCAGGGCCTCTACCGCTA
>Ga0065711_1002442_pt1 | contig 54386 bp, 29 predicted proteins | sample Hoacrofraction12_FD_59098 | JGI IMG/M metagenome (GOLD analysis project Ga0065711, IMG submission 59098) | Hoatzin crop microbial communities from Cojedes, Venezuela - Epithelial fraction 12 v2 (version 2) | ecosystem: Host-associated > Birds > Digestive system > Esophagus > Crop | place...
TTTTTTTTTTTTTTTTTTTTATTCCTTTAATAAGCTTCGTAAACGAAGTGTAACCATACCTGCTAAATTACCTAACTGATGATCTCCTGGCACAGAGAAGAATTTCTGCCTAATAAAAACAAAACTGCCCATTGGGGGACATTTTGCATTAGCCTCAGAGGAGCGCAGGGAATTGAGTTTCCTGCCCTGATTCTGATGCTCTCTACAGGAATTGCCCTCTGGCCCCTTGGCAGCAACTCCACGACTCAGCTGAGCTTTCTACTGAATAGCTCAGCAGGGTGCAGGAGCCAGTTGCATGGCTTCACATGGTGCAGAAAGCTGAGGAGCTTTTCTCCTGAACAGCACCTCAGCCATTTTGAAACATCTGCAATAGCTACTATTCATGGTATGGAGGGAGGGGGGAAGAAATTCTCCAGCTGTTACGTCTCTGCTGAATCTTTTTTATTCCTCTCTACTGCCCTCATGATGATTTTGAAGGACACCAAATGGTTTCCATTATTCAGAATAGAATAACATCTGCTCAAGAAATATTGTTACTCCTTGGGAAGCACCTCATTCAAGCAGCAGCTCTTTACAACATTACAATACAACACACTTTATTTTATATAGTGTTCAGAAGACAGTCTCACAGACACACTAAAGAAAGAATGGGCGGAAAAGTAGAAATAGCTGCAAACAAGAAGAAAGTGAAGATGGTGTTTAAAGAAAAGGTCTTGTTCTGTAGTTGAAGGAGGCGAGTAGTCCATGTCCCACACTTGAATGGTAGCTCCAGAGGAAAAATGACCTATCTTCGGTGCACCACTAACATACCAAGAAAAACTGTCCCAGGGAGGTGGTTGTGCTAGGAGAGGGTATGTGAGCAGATGGACGTGAGGTCAATAGCATGGAATAACTCCAGAAAGATCAGTTTTGAATTTTATTTAGACTTGAAATGAGAGCTAAGAAGGAGAAATGGAAGTTACCGAGCCCCACTTTCTTAGAACAGAAAAGAAATCTGCTTGAAGCACTGAATTTTAAAGATCAGACTTCACATTTCTGATAGGCATGTACAGGGTAGGAGCTACCAGCACTAAGCTGCTACTGAAATCAAAATGTCCTTTTTGGCTGCTTGTTCTTTCTCAACATATTTGCTAGAGCGGACTAGCTCAATAATCCCAAACTAGGTGGCATTTAATATAGTAGCCGTGGTGCTGACAAACCACAGCCCAGATACTTGCTGGTCTGCTCCCCACGACTTAGCCAAGCACACTCACATATCTCTTTTACCAGTTTATTTAAATGTTTAATTAAAATGTTAAAAATCACCCAAGAACAAGCATAAGCCTGTCTGCCTAGTATGTGGACACCTATATCTGTTTATTTTCATTTCGCTACTATCAGCATTATTTGGATGAGGAATTAAAGAAAGAAATACGATCACACAGAGGCATATTCCAGCATTAAAATGATCTAGGGGCATACTTTTTAGCTTTATAATTTCTTTTTGTTCAGGGGATGAGTGAATTTAGCAACATCACCAGCATTTCAATCTACTGAGGCTTCACTAATCCTGCAATTCCTCAGAACCTGTCAGAAGGGCACCGAAGACTTCCCAGGACTCTGCCTACGGAGACGCAGTCATCAAATTACAAGAGAAAGCACAGACATCTGCACAGATGACCTCAGAAGAGATCTTTGTAACAGATAAGCCCAGGAGTTATTTATTGTACTTCTGGTGAATAACCATTTAACCAGATTTAGAGTAAGTTTTGGACTAGGGATAACATCTATCTAATGCTTATACATATAATTTCTGTGTGATCTCAAGCTGTATCATTTGTACATATTTGTATAGTCATTACAAAGCTCCTATGTTTAATATTATCTACACCTTTGCGTAATGTGCCAGATGATGTAACCTGTAGTTTTTAAAGACATCATAGCATTTAAAGGTCTATTTCCACAGCTATTAAAAACTGTTTAGAGCCACATAAAGAAGAAATATATTTAGATTGTTAAAAGCGTCTTTCAAAGTTTATGTTTTTTAAATGTTGATTCTATAAAACTGTGCCAAGTCTTACAGATTTTGATTAGTAAACAGGGGACTAATAAGTATTTTACTTGGTAATTCATAGTGTTTTCAGCCTCACAAAAAAAGCAGAAGACAGTCTCAGCTGTTTCAAAACCACAGAATTTCTAACAGATAGTCAAAAAGTCAAGTCTTTAACAGGCACCTCTAGCTTTTGTTTGCTTGCACATCTAAACTGTATTTTGAGGGAGGCAAAAAGCCTCAGATGCTATATGAATTTTCAAAATAATACTTTAAAAATGTTAATTTTACATTTCTACTAGGATCTCGTAGTCATAATTTACTTTAGATTACATTAGAGTATATCTGTGTGCTACATTATTTCAAGATTACCATTGTGTTTAGAGAAACTTGGCCCCATGAACACACAACAAAGCAGGCTGCTGGTAACCTCCAATTCAACACCTCGCCAAGCTCGCTGGCTGGCCGTGTCAGGAAGGCGTGTGCCTTTGTCGGCTTCAGCCTCTCCTCCGCGTAACGCACGCAACAGCAGAGGAGCCTCATTAACAGCAAAACCTGGGGACGCTGTCGCCACAGTTCATCCCGTGGCGCCTGCTTGTGCCGGTATGTATCCTTTAAGTTGCCTACTAAAGATTTTTCATGGCGAATGAGTATTTCAGGACAAGACAAAACAGAAGAAACAACAACTAAAGCGAGGGCAGGAAACACAAAAACCCCACGGAGCAGCAGGAGCAGCAGGCACAGCAGAGGTAGTAACAGACTGACGTTCAACTCTCCCGAGTCATTCAGATTAATGAGCTCTAGAAATGTGGGGTCCCACTGTATTAATATCCATTACATAATGTGCTTTCTCCCCCTGTAAATAGAGGATTCAGGATGCCTGGGGTACAGACAGTCTCTTACCGAAGATAATGGGCCCAAACTGATTTTAGACACAGGTCGCTTTCCCTGGAGACAGTTCCTAATGATCTCCAATGTTACAAAGGCATGACAAAAATATAAAGCAGTCACATTAGCCCAGATAGATCTTTTACAATTACCTTGACTCCTGAAAGTAGTCCATCATATCGTATTCATAAAATCTGTATTTTTCTCTGTTTGCAGTTACATAGCCTTTCTGCTTTAGCCCATTGTACTATAAATGGAATATACATTTATTTTTCATGGGCACACCAAACTGTCTTCAATAAAAGAAGCTAACGCTTCTCAACGGCTGTTCTTAATTTAAGTTTTCTTTCCTAATAGTTAATTGTACCATGAGTGTTTTATCAAATTATACTACCGGAAATTGTTAATATTACAAATGCATAATTATAATGGATGTGGATGTTTTCTAAATACAGGTTCCATTCTGATGTTTACTCCTGCTGGAAACTCTGGAAAGGCTTTGCTTCCCATTTGTGCTTGTCTCCACACAACTAGGTGAGGGTCTGTCCCAAAACAAATTAGTATTTTGTCAGCCATATTGTCAAATTAAAACATTTCTTTATGCTTGCAAGACTGAAAGCCACAATTTTCAAACATTAATTACATTCACTGGTGGTAGGGAGTGCATACATACACACTGATACATTAAGAAGATGGCAGCCTTCCAAAAAAGCCTAGCAGCCAAAAAAAATTAAACATTAGTAATTTGTGAAGAATGTTGGAGTTTTAAGAAAATATGAACTTTTTTGCTCAACTGCATTTTGTAAATATAGCATGAAGAAAAATAACCGTGCTTCCTGGCAAAATCTGAAGAGGGAAACAGAGGTTTGAAACATCCAGGAATGCTCTGGTTTTGATAGCTCTCACTGAAACCATCAGTGTCTGGTCAGAAGGAACACAACAAAATCATTATGTTTTTCTCTTAAGGGCCCTTCTCGCCCCCGTAAAACTCAGCTGGAGCCTTGCCACCTACCCTAGGGGAAGCCGGTGATGCTGCCTGCAGGACATCTGCCGCAGAACCTCACAGACACGGCCCACCTGAGAGAGTGCAGGCAGAAGCTCACCCCAAAGCAAGCACGCTTCCCTGGACCACATTAAAGAGCACTCTGTCATGCCAAACGCAGCCAGCCAAGCAACCAGCAGAGACAAGGCCAGCAGATCGTCCGTCCTCAACCCTGGTTGCCTGCTTATGCCTCCACATGCACATTTTTCAACATCACTTGAATCCAGTTCAACCAGTACAGCCATGAAATAAACAGGCAAAGGGGACTTACGACTCCAGGGTGATGGAAACAACGACAAAATCTGTTAGGCTCCTGCTGTTTAACTAAAATATTTGTTAAAAGATCTGGTAATAAAGTGTGGAAGGGCAGTAAAATAAATGAATAAAGTTATGGACGTGGGGAGTGTAAGGCACCAAGCTGTTTTGCTTAGTGATGGGATGCTAAAGATGCAGAGACGTGTTTGATTGTAAAGATCTGTTCCCCAGCAAGAAGGGCCATTCCCCTAGTTTACGTGAGGGCTTACTTGAGCCAATTCTCTTTTGTCCTTTTTTCTCCTAGGTCCCATGTGAGTCTTTTACTTCGTAAATTAATCCCCTGCCTGTGGAGCCCCCCTGCTACAGCCAGCCAGGTGGAGCCCACCGGCAGCCCTGCACCTTGCCTGCTCAGCCCAGGATTTTGCTTTTTGCTCTCTGTGTTGCAGGCAAAACCCAGCAACAACCAAACACTACCTACTGCACCAGTACTGGCATCTGCACAGAATTAATCGTTGCAGTAATTAGTCTTGAGCCCTAACGACTATTTGATTGTGGGGCAGATCTGGATTCTCTGCTCAAGCTTGATTGAGTCAAAGGCATTAATAGCAACACAAAAAGATTTGGCCGTATGTTTGTGTATTTTGTTCTAATAATGCTCCAGGACAAACTCCGAGGAACGACATCTGCAATATTTGCAGTGACAAAGTGCTAGCATAATGCGCGCCTCTCTGTGCTGAACAATTTGTAAATGTCTCATTAAAGTGTACTTTTTGTTTCTTCTCTCTTCACCTTAAACTGTTTCGTCTCCTTGATTTTCACCATTTCCTGGTAGAAAATGTCAAATTGCACAATATAAAAACAGCCACTCTAGTATGGGTTTTTCAGGTATTTAAGGCATCCTTCGCTGCATTATTCTGACACATTCTCTGGTCCAAGAAATAGTTTGGAAATTCACATGTTCAGAATGATTTGACGTTTCCATTTTATTTTGTTTATTTCTAGGACAGGCTACTTATAACAGCTACAGTTATCTCTAATGACACAAATTAGAGATAACTTAATAAAAGCAAATATTGTACCTACAGAGTTTGCTGTGGTAACATGCTACATTACATGCTTACACTTAAAATGGGGGAATATAGGTGAAATGGACCTTCAGCCTATTTCAAAACAATGAGAGGAAAAATCATGCCAGATGCAATCTAAACAAACTCAAAGAGTAATTAAAAAAGTTAAGGAGAGGAAACATACATGTCTCATATTGCACGTCCAGCAGTATCTTTAAATGGTTTTATTACTTGCCATCTGTTTTGCCATTTTCCCTTAGTGTATATATACTTATATAAAAATTCCGCTTATATATATGCAACACATTAGTTTTTACTGGAACGACTCAAATATAATAGGCAAAAGGTACTTTATTTTTATATGAAAGGTATGACCAAAAATAGAGTGTAAAAAAGGTAGGGATTCAGGACTGTTCTTGTCCATTGAATAATCCCTTTTATATGTTCAATAAATTGTCCAAGGAAAGTGAGTATGCCTCCAGCCAGGCGAAGTTTTACTATTCTCCCATGGAACATCCACTCACTCTGTTCCCGTTACATTTTTTTCAGCTTCTGATTGCAGGAGAATATAAAAACTATAACTAGGTAAGACTGAAATGAAGCAGGGATAGAGCAAAACCATAAAATTGGGATGCAAACTTTCCCAAAGTTTGAAGGTGTTTGAACCCCAGATTTTGGCTCAGACCCATCCCTAATTTGAAGCAGCATCTGGCAGGCCAAATGCTCTGCAAACACTGGCACTATGAAGGATGAAGTCTCATGTGACACGGCGTGCTGGAAGAAATGCTTCCTCCGCGGAGGAAGCCGGGTTGCACAGGAAGGGTGAGTGCAGGAAAGCTGGAAGCTGCAGCTGCATGGAGGGACTCAGCTCCCACCATCCCTGTGGTGCTGACTCCAAAAGAGAAAAGACCTCCTGCTTCGGTTCATGTAGTGCTTGTCCTCCCTGCTGATCCTCTTGTTCTCACCCCTATTCTTTTCCCAAGACCTAAACCCCATCCAGCTCAGGGACACAACTGCCAAGAAACTGGGTCTCTGGTGCTGTGGCCTGTGCGGCTGCATTCGGCGACCCAGCTCCTCCGAAGCCAAGCCAAGAGTCCTGAGCTAGCAGAACCCAGTACAGGACCCCAGGAGTCTTTTCATCCCTGATGATCTTCAAAAGCATTTAGGTGTCTAAGGATGCATAGGGATGCCTAAAGGGATCTTCTTTAGGAACAGAAGAAATTTCCAAAGTACCTTTAGTTTGGTGTTCCTAGTGACTTGGAAAGTCCTGAACAATTCTGAAAACCTCCCTCAGTATTATCCACATCCTTATACATATAGACAAGCTTGGTCTTCTAGCCTTAAACTCACAATTTTCCGCCTAAAACAGGCAGATGCTTTATCTTGGTATTTGTGCATTCAGTGTTAATTAATACTTTATTATAGCTGAAAAATCTATCTATTTTAACAGTTTGGACATGGCTGAAAGTAAATGGCTTATTAACTGCTGTGAGGAACATTTCACAATAGGATCTGCATTTTTCTAGAACTTCGTAATTAAAGTATGCACTAACGTGACCACAACATTCTTAAACAGCTGGCACATGGAACTGAAAAAATAATTAGTTTTCAATAAAAAAGTTGCTTTTTATTACCCAGGCAAAGTTCTCCAGTGACTTTTAAGGATCTGCCAAGTGAAATTCAAAAATGAAAATAGAGTCTCTATGCTGGCTGTTAGCCAAGCTGAATAAAACACGAATACGCTGATCTGTGCCAAGTATTAGACATGCTGAACTGAGGCAAAGTGGTTAAGTATCTCCACAGGTTTAATGTTACACAAAACAGTGTATCTGCCCCCAAAAACGCTGTACTCGGGGGGCCCACCGCTGTGGCTTTCACTCGTTTTATCCTTCTTCTCCCAGCAGTCAGGAAATGAAAAAGTGGTTCGGAAGACAACTGAAATATTTCTCCACGAGAAGCTGAGACCCTTGGCAGCAAAACCTATATATCTGGGTTTAACTGTTACATAATTAGGGGCAAGGGAAAGAAAACCTGGTACCAAACAGGAGGTTGCAGACCAATGGCCCTCTCTGCCAAGAGACTTGTGAAAGGCGCCCTGGGCTCCGCGCCGCCGGGCACCCTCCACCTGCCACACTGCCCTGCAAGGGGCCGACAGCATGGCTTCTGCACACGGAGCAGCTGCCGGAGTGAGCCTCAAACGCAGCGTCTCTCTGTTTTACCACCCTCACTCTGCTGACAAAAAAGGAGCTTGGGAGACTTTTTAATTTTATGTGATCAAATCTATAATCCTCACAGCTGTACCTGAGAACGAGCCTATGGATCTTACCCACTCAGATAATGGATTTTTACAGGGTTCTTCCCACTACTAGCCCAACAAACTGTCTTTGCATTTATATCATGATAATGTATTTAAATACAGGCAACCTACACAGAATAAGGGAACCACTAAAGGCAAGTGACTTCACTGGTGTGTGCTAAAACAAGAGGCACTACAAGAAGCTGAGACCTTTGGCAGCAAAATCTGTGTATTTGAACTGTTAAATATCTACAGGTAGAGGAAAGCAAACACAGTAACAAATAAAAGATTGCAACGTAACGGCACTCTCAGACAACAGGCACCTGAAAGCCACAGCAATTTATGGACATACTGAAAGTCTTCCCAAACTTCCCAGATGTCTTAACCTTCCTCATCACTTGACAAAAGGTGAAAAGATAAAAATTAAAAGGAGTTGTGGTTTCTTCCCATCTCTCATTTTATCATCACCATTTAATTCCCAAATACTTCAAAAAATGATCACTTGAAAGCTTATCATCTATCATTCGCGCTATTGGGAACTCACAGTGCCTGTTCTCCCAATGGTGGAATTACAACTGGCAACTGAGCGCTTATCTGCAAGCACCAAACACTCTGTGTGTGGTTCAAGCCAGGACCTAAAGGTACTTTGGCCCACTCCACTCCACAGTTGCTGTAAGAATCATTTTTATAGTAAGAGTTTGTCTCCTGATTTACTACTATTGTTAAATGAATTCTAAAATTTGCTTAAACATTTGTGTTTGAAGTTGAGGGAAAAATAGCTTCATTAGCAAATGTTGAGTCTAATAAAATGGAAATAAGTCCTCTGGCCCCCAACCCCCATCTACTAGCTCTTAACAATTAGGCAAATTGTGGTAAAGGAGTTCCAAGGACAGGGGAAAATGAGGCAGATTTGTATTTCATGCTCCAATAAGGATAATTACCATGCTATTGTTAATTTAATATATAAATAAAAGCAGGATGGAAATACATTTCAGAGTTCGAGTATTGTCGGGTCCCCTTTCACAGCACAATGCTAAAGCAAGCCAAACCTGGAACCAGTTACTTCAAAATACATTTTAATTAAAACACATGGGCTATTTTCAGGTGGATAAAATCACAGTGGATTCAATGGCAAAGGGCTGGCTGAAGCTGCATTTGCACACTGAGTAACCTGGTGCTAAATCACTGCGGCAAAGGTGCTCTGTCCAGAAGGCTTTCAAGTATCACAAGTAAAATAAGTCTGGGTTGCTTAAGTTCTTACAGCTGATCCCCTTTCATGGAAAAAGCCAATTACAGATCACAGATGTCTGGACTAATCCTTTTAAATATCACAGAGGCAGGAAATAATGTGAAAGTGCAATAAACGACAATTTGTATAGCTTGGGTAGTGGTGGAATAAGACGGCACATGAAAAACAAACACAAAAAGGCTCAAACGTACAAAGGAAAAATACAGGCTTATATTAACATTCAAGCTCGGTATGGTAAGACTGGAGACCATGGGCTAGATTCTGTTCTGATTTACAGCCTGTAAATCCCTTTCAACTGCACGGAGAAAAATTAAGCACAGAATGTCTGCCTGCGCTTATGAAATACTTGTTCCTCCTCCTTTCACCTCCTTCCCCTTTATTTCAATACTGCATTTTCTTCTAACTTTTGTGTAATAATTGAAGTTTATTTTAATGAAGGAAAAGGAAAATTCTATTTTCTAATAGTGGCTGCATCTTTCCAAGGCTTATGTCTAGTAATTAGCATGGTGGGATCATTAGCATAAATGTACAAAGAAATTTGATTTTAGAACACAAATACCATTTCTGCTATGGAGCAATATAGGACAGGTGACAGGCCCAGCTGGGAAACCTCTTTTTCATTTTTCTGTGACCACAAATCAGACATCTTGGGCTCACAGCAGGACAGGCTCTACTGGCAGTAATTGGCACCATCTGTAGCTGTCAGAGCAGTGCCTGGCATTCCAGCATTTCATCTTTCCAGTCAAGGCATTCATCACTAGTCCAAAACTCAGCCAGCTGACACTGAAAGATTAACTTGCATTGATTTGCTTGGATAAGCTCGCCTGTGCCTCAGCTGGTACTGAACGTTCCTGTTTAACAGCCATCACCATCGCAAGATGTTTACAAGGTGATTGTCTACTTAGCTTTTTCCATTCCCCTTCTTGGTCCTAATGTGATTTCAATTATTATAATTTAGGAGATAGTGAATTAAAAGAAAGGAAAGTGAATGTAGCCAGCAATCAGAGAGCACGACTTAATGAAGGGATTAGAAATTCACAGCAGTGGCTGTTTACTGGTCTTAAACGAGCAGCTTCTCCCACCCCTGTGTGTCGAGAGAGAAAACTTGTTGATTTGGGGGTTCGGCAACGGACGGAGTCTCCTCCAGCTGTCAGTCTGCACGATAAACCTAATGAAACTGTTATTATTTTCAAATGCAATTTTCCAGTACTTGGGTAATTAAGTTTACATTTTCCAGGAAAGCTTTATGGTAGCTGCACCAGATGCAAAGTTTAACCTCTTTCTCTTAATCACCTAACGCTATACCTACTTACCAGTGTTTTTAAGTCTCCGTTGTGTTCAAAGCCCAGAGCTTAATCTTTCACAGTCATACAAGGGTCATTACTATTTCAATTTAGAAACCTAGTGTGTTCTGTAGAATGTTTTTGGGTGAACAGATTGCAATCTGAAAGTTAAAAATTCATGTCTATTTCAGCGAATGACAGCCAAATATAAGGGCTTCCCAGGCAAACCTAAGACAGTGAAAATTTGTGAGTGTCACTTAAATGACCATCCTCTTTCTTGAAAATGAAAGTAAAGATTCTGCTGTGAGAAATAAAGGGGATTATTGGAGGGTTTTTTAATCCCCTGTTATAACCCTACCAAAATCTGCTCAGAAATCCCTATTGTGTCTCTCTCCTAGGCATCTTTTCATTAATGGCTTATTTCCCACACAGCACAGGTGAGGTGCCACAGCCCACAGAACACGTCCGTATAGGGCTTGTTGGTACTTTGGGGTATCTAGGGCCTTCTCTGCGTATCTATGTCAGACCAAAAGTTCTGTCATCTCAGGCTTCTTTCTGCACCCATTTTGGGATGAAACTGCAAAGGCTAAGAGCTGGAATTAACACTGAAAAGCACCTGTGGTATCCATGTGGTGTATCTACAGAGCACAATAAAAGCGTAGGGAGAGACACCTGCTAATGCCACCTGTGTGAATGGGCTGGCTGGCGCAGCAAGGTCCACCAGCCCAGGCAAAGCACAGGGCTCATACAACGGTACGGCGCCCATCACCGCCGCTGCCTCCCGGGGCAGGGAGCCATCACACTGCACCACGCACAGCTAGCTGACATGCTGCCCTGGGCTGTGCAGACGTGCCTCAAGGATGTCCTGCTCACCCAGTGGCACTTGTGGAAGAAAGGTGTAAAGCAGAGTGCTCACAGACAGCAAGCATTGGGAGCATGTATGAACAACTGGGATGTGATGGAAAGAAAACAGGTCAGAAATGGGCTGCAGAGCCCGACTGCCAGGTCCTGTGGGGTGAATGGGATAGCAGATCCATCTACCAAAGCCCGGGGTTCGGCTTTCGGGTGGCAACTTCATCTGTGCACGGGTGCTCTGCAGGGCCAAGAAATATCAAAAGCAAATTCAACTTTGCATGAGGTACAAAACACACATGAGAAGGTGACACTGCATCAGGGACCATGAAAGCAGACAAAACAGAGGCTCAGTCAGGGGCCTGTGGCTCCCAGCACAGCTGAACTTGTGCTCCTCAAGGTGATTCGTTTTGCCACTGAAAACAGAGTATTTCAGTTCAAAGGGAATATTGTGGCTATGATTAGTGGTGCCTGTCCCAGCTCTGACATGGACTGCCCTGCGAACATCTCCTAACCTTAGAGCCACATGTTAAACTAGGCTTATAATTTAGGAGGATTTGTTCTGTTTTACACACAAAAATAGCAATTTTCTCTCTTTTTACAATGCAGACAAGATGTACAATACTCCATCAAACAAAAAAAAACATTGGTATTTAAAACAGCTTATATAAATTACATATATTTTAAACTATATTTGTTTAAAACGTCATCCACGACAGAACACTCACGAGTGTTTGCAACACAACTGTGGAATAAAATAAAGAAAGAGTTAAGCACAAAAGAATATTAAGTCATCTGGTTTGGAGGGATTTTTGTATTAGATCTTGTTCATTTATTAAGTGTAATGTGATAGTGGCCAGATGATTAATACAGTGTGGTGGGAGTGATGTAACAGGAAAGATAAAAATGGCTATCATAAGCAGAGAAGAAGATGGAGATGTGGAGGGGCGACACAGGGAGGGTTGGGATAAGGAGGTTAGTGTTTACAGCGTCCGAGTGTGACAGACTTCCTTTGGAATGGGCTTCAGGGAGGATTTACTCTTTTGGATGGTGATCATATTCCACAGGATGTCCCAAGTGAGGGAAGAGAGCACAGCGTTACTCTGTTTTGAGACAGGTACTACCCCTAGCACCAACATGTTCAAACCATTTTTCTGCATCTATGGGGAGTGAGATTTTGGTTCCCTCCACCTGTGCGGAATGGTGCCCACCGGGTCGCCCCACTGCAAGCCCGGCGGGGACTCGGGGCAGACGAGGCAGCAGGGATGTTCTGCAGATAAGGAGCAGCGCTGAGAAGGGAGAGACTAGAGGATTTGTAAATCCCTGCTATTAATTAATGAGTACAGCTGCCTTTGGCACAAAAAGCCTGGAGAGCAACCTTAGCTGACTGACAAAGATCTAAAAAAGGTGCAGTTTATCCAGAACGTCTCACTGCTTTCAGATACGTATTCTACTGTGGCTGTTGACACCTCTCACATCTAACATTACTTGGGATGGATGCTTTATTCAGCTTAAACCAGAAACTGTAAAACTCAGTGGCTAAAACCAGGTGTCCTGCAGGACAGTACTAAGGAGTTTAGTTACACCTGTGCTTATGGTGTGACCTGGTGGTCTGGACACCAAAAGAAAACTACTCAGTACATCAACACCATATCACAGAGTACTTCTACTCTGGGGCCTGTGTGTTTCTTGTAAGGGTCAGATTTGCAAAAGGACTCAGCATCAGCCCGTTTCCCTGGGGAGGTCTGGCCAGATTTTCAAAATAGATTTTATCACCCTAGAACATCTACTGGGTAGCTAAACCTGAGGAAAATGTAAAGGATATCATAAGTTGACCAGATTGTTCAGCTGCAATTTTTACCATATGATCCCACCAATTCAAGCTGCATAAGGTGATGTCAACACACAGGAGAAGCAAAGAAGAAAGGAAAATCCTCAAGGTCAGCCATGGCAGCACAGTGCCCTGACATGCTGAGAGCCAACGGTTTTATCTCTAGTAAGCATACTTGACAGGTTTCACCCAGAACGGCCAGAAACATAAAACCATTGCTGCTTAGAAGGAGGCTTTCTCTTCAGAGTGGGAACTGCTCAGGGGAATCCGATTTCTGTATCGACTTATACATATACAGAAGGTGACTAAAGGAATTGGGCCAGCCTGGATTGCTCCAAGGGAATAGTAAACCTCGTGGTGAGATGGAAATGCATGTGGATTGTTCTAAACCCCTCTCTTTCTAAGCATATTCACATACTATTAAAACAAACTGTATTCACATACTATTAAAACAAACTGTACTTTTGTTTCCAAATACAGGCTGTCTCATTACTAGAGTCACAGCTGGGCACAGACCCACAGCAGAAGACCCGGCACCCTAACTCCCCCACAAGGCCAAACAAGCACCGTTACGTGCAGAGCTCATCGCACGAGCCAGAGCGCTGCAGGATGTCGCCTACAGAGAGCCCCTGGCTGAAGGACAGCCACGGCCTGCCCGGGGACGAGGGAAGACGCAGAACCCGAGCCAGGCTCTCTGGCTGCAGAGCAGTGCAAGAGAGAGAAACCAGCAGAGCTCAGCTTTCCACTGACCCAGGAAAACCAAACTGACCTCTTCTCTCTCTGACATCCTTGGTTCACTACCAGTAGCTTAAGACTTGTATAATTTACTAACTCGATTAACAACAATAATGAAGGTAGTATGACAATAAAGCCTACAGAGAGGAGGAATTCCAGACAGCATGGCATGGTGGGAGCTGTCTGCATTTCTTACAGACTTACCAACAAGGTCAGTGGGTCTCTGTGGTGTGCTCCTCTTGAATTACAACACAAAGGGCTCTGCTGCTTCTGCTTCCTTCTTCTGACCCTTCCAGATTTAACAAAGCAAAGGCAAGACCCTGGTTTTAAAGCCCGTGAGCAGAACTCAAGAGAAAAACTTCTCCTGACAAGAAGTCAGAGTTATATGGACTACTGGTTTAATGTTACTAAAGGGTTTAAAAAGACACAACTCAGTGAGACATTGAAGAACTATATATGGGCTCTGTTTTTATGAAGTTTGATATTTACAGGACTGGAAAGCTTTATTTGCAAAATGTTTGTTTCCATTAAATAGTAGGTTCTTTCCGTACCTTGCCCTATGAAGTCCGCTCTGTACATGCATGCCAGTTCCTTTCAGAATGGCCCACCATACAACAGCTTTTGAGTGACACAGTAAAACAACACTACACTCACAAACATTAAGGTAATAATATAAGAAAAGATGCATTCTCAGATCTTTTATGAAACAAAACATCTTCATGTAATCAAGCACTATCTCTTTGCTATCAGATCGACTACAGGAGTAAGGACCTTTACATTTGTAAGATAGCAACATTATTTTTTAAAAGGTATTTACCTTTGCCTAGTGAGCATTAGAATAAATCTACCTTGAAAAGGTAGACTGAAGAAACAGTGCTAGCCCTCCAGATTTACACAGAGTTCTGAGACATTTGGTGCTTCTCCTAAAGCCTAAGCTACTATATCATTTATTCACATGAAGAACTTAGTTTCAATTTATTTAAGAGGTTTCTAGCTTACACAGTCCCAGAGAAAAGCTTTGGAATGTTACCCTTATTCATTTGGAAACCAGAAAGCAAATAAGAGCATGTAAGACCTTATTACTTTTTTAAATGTCATCCTAACTATGCCAGTCTCATAATTTTTTGAGAAAGAACCTTTGTCTGTTTTTTCTTTGGTGTTTTTTTTTTGTTTTGCCTTTTTTTTTTTTAAGTGCTTACTTTGTGACAACATCCATTTTGATAAATGGTTGGTTGTAAATGCAGGCTAGGACTTTTGGCATTACAAACCACATTTTCAAAAATTATTATTGGTCTGTGTGGCTTAATTAGAGGAAGTCCAACTTGAATTTCAAAACTGCTGAATGTTTTCTGTGAATGCCAGGCTCTTTTTAGGGTCCCTTAGCTTGTTCCACTCCCTCCTAAAATAAGCATTTGGAATTGCCCAGTGTACCTGAACACACTAGATAGAAGTGTGCATTAGAGTGGAGTACAGCTCTCAGCCACATAGCTCTGGAACTCTGAACCAAAGTTCCCTGGAATTGCTGAATTCATCTACGCAAGGTATATTCTGGAATAGCACAGCAAAATTTGCTTCTCTTCCAGCAGTAAGCTTCTATCAATAAAAAACACTATGGAAAGATAAATTAGGAAAATCCACAGGACAACCCTAATTTATAAGAGATTAAGATGTTTGTATATTTTAAGCACAGTAATAATGATAAGAAAATATTTGAAAACGTAGAGTCTGATATGGCGTTTTAAGTGCTTCACATTGCATAACTTTTATTACGGAGTCTTGTCTGCTTTTCACTACATGCATGTTTTCCTCATTAATGTCAGAAGGATTTATGTGTGCATATGGAGGGAAGAATGTATGCCTATGTGTTTGCAGTCTCACCTGTTATCTTTCTCTTGTCATTATCTAGCTACTTCCCTTCCAAAGGACAACATTTATAGCTCACTGGTAAATATAAGGCAGATAAATTTTATGTACTGAAGCAACATGAGTATGAAGTTGGTCTGACTCAATTGTATCAAAGCAGCTGAAACAGATATTGTGTACACAACAGACGTATCTCTGGTTTCAAAGTTTTCATGAGGAAAAATTCCTCTGGGCAAAAGAAATCAAAACATTAGGATGAAATACACTGGATCTCAGGAATTTCCTTTGCAATTCTTAGGATCTCCACAAAAATGAACCATTAAAAAGCAATCCTTATTTTTCAATCCTGTCGGCTGTAGCACATCATCAAAAGTTTACATAATTCTTAAAACCAGATACAAAATGCCAACTGACTGCAGCTGAATGCATCATAGATACAGAACACTCCTGCAGAAGGTTTCATTAAGTTTAACATGATTTACAGGACTTAAGACACATTGCTTCAAGATTTTTATATCACTGCAATAAGTACTCCAGGGATGTTTCGACCCACTTGAAATTGTTTTAGTTGTGCTATTACCTGGGTCAGAACTGATGGCAACATTTATCAATTAGATGGTAGCAGTTTAATACCTGCTCCTATGCATCTGGTCACTCAGATTCACATCCTAAGATTTCCATACCCTAAAAAGAATATTAAAACAGAGCTCTGGAATGGGCTAAGGTTACCTCATTTATTTAAGAAGCAGCCTTAAAGAAATGACGTCGGGAGACTATACCCATTCAGATTACAGACGTCCACTCCATTCACCACAGAGACTGGCAATGCTTCTTTTTTCTGATTACTGCTAAATGTTTGCCTTGACCATATTGAAGATTATGGTGCAGCACTGTAACTAATTAGGAACAGTGGGCAGTAGACTTTTTGATAAACTGAACTAGCATCACTGATATCGATTAACTCCCGTTGAGGATCTGATCCCTCAGTTTTTATTATTTTGATCTCTGTTAAATAGACAGCATTTTAAAAATAGTGCCACTTCAATACCTTCTCATACTCAGAGTCAGAAGTACATGGGTGTTACTCCTGTACAGAAAGGTAACTACAGCTAAGGTAGCTAAGGACTATGTCAGTGCTGATCACTGTGTGTATTTTATAGGACATGGCAGCAGGGCAGATTTCCTTTGCTGCAAGTAATTAATAACCAGTTTGACTGGCAGTGAATTTGTCCCTCAAACTTACTCAGCTTGAGGATAAGGGGGTTGGACTAGATGACCCACAGAGGTCCCTTCCAACCCTGAACATTCTGTGATTCTGTGATAAGTGCCCCTGTGACACAGGTTTATTATTCAAGACCAGTTTTACCCACAAATTTGTCACCAATGCAGCACAACATAGTTAGAGCTGCCTTTTTAGTAACGCCTGAGAAGCTTAATCTCTAAGGTAAAGGAATTTTGTCTGCTGTCAAAGGGTGAGGCATTTGACGAACACCTGTTGCTGTAGAAGTGTGAGGTTTTTAGATTGTTAGAAATACTGGGTTTGGTACCGTGTGTATGCAGCAACAGACGGTTTACAGCCAAATGACTTTACACTGACCCAGGGAGAAAGCTAAGGTCACTAATACATTGTCTGTGGTTATGCACTTTAGTTCTCTGAGCTGCCCTGCATATGTTACTTCATGCAGGTGCCAGTTTTAGCGTAAGAAAGACAAGGCATCAGGAAAAGACAGTGGAATCAGTCTCTACAGAGCTCTTCCCTGCTTCCTCTTCAAACACTATGGAAGTCTATAACAGAGTGCCTTATTCTACCAAAACTAATAGGAGCTTTCAAGACCTCTTGCTCCCTACCTGCAAGTGCCGAGGTGTGAAACAGGAACAAAGACAGTTCAGTATAAACACTAAAAATATGCTTAAGCATCGTGATCAAGAAAACCATCAGGCTTAATAATATTCTCCTAGTGCAAAGGACTGCACATATAAACCAACTCAAAATACAACTTGCATATTATATGGCAGTAGCATTTTTACAATAAAGCTGTTCAAGCTCTGCAAAACCTTAATAAAAGAAGAAACTAGGGCTATAAGGGCAGAAAGCTACAGGATTTGCCCCCCAAACTTTCCAACGGAGGAAATCCATCTCTTTCTAGCACAACTGTGTGCAGTTTTACAGTGGCCCTGCTTCTGCATGAATTTCAGAATACATTTACTAGAAAATTCATTATATGAAACATTTATCCCATGAATAAATTAGAGACTCTGAAATACAGTGCAATAAAACTTTTGCTGCTAGAAAGATTTTTATGGGTGAAATAATGTGAAAATTAGTAACATTAAATATGATTCTCCTTAACCCAGAATAGTCACCACACAATTATTTTGACATGTTCTGGCATACATCATCATAGATCTAGTCAAATGGCGTTACAGAGCAGATTTTGAACCTTTTATAAAGCATCAAGAAACACAAAAAAAAGGGCAGTGGAGATGAGAGTTTTCAATTCAAAACTGATGAAGAGAGCAATTTTTGCCATTGAGTTCTACAAAAGCAGGATGACTTTTTTCAGAATGGTTTTATTCAGTCCTTGAGTGGATAAGCAAATAGTTCTACCGTTGTCTCTGTTGTGTGTTAGGTATGATACTCTAGCATGCGGTAAATGCATTTAGGCAAGCCTCCATATGCATTACTCGTGAAGTCTGCATGCTGTGTTGAGGCACTGGATCGTTTCTCTGCTAAAAATTTCAAAATTTAATACGTATACAAAGCTGCTTTGTGCCATTAGGTTAACCACAGATAAATCCCACTAACAACGTGTTAGTGATAGTCTTCTGGGGGCCAGATCCCACCACCCTTCTTCATGCGGAACAGGTAACTGCATGTGTTGAAAGAAGATGCCACTTCTCATGAGTATACAAACCTGAAACTTTAAATCCTTATTGGAAGGTATAGTACTAGGTCAATATACATTGAAGTTGTGGATGCCCCCTCCTTGACAGTGTTCAAGGCCAGGTTGGACAGGCTTTGAGCAACCTGGTCTGGTAGAAGGTGTCCCTGCCCATGCAGGTGGGTTGGAACTAGCTGGTCTTTAAGGTCCCTTCCAACCCAAACCATTCTGTGATTCTATGATTCTGTGAAATGTACTTTCAAGCTAGACTGACAAGGCAGGTGAGATCTCTCTCCTACTCTCTCATCTGATTACAGAAGACAACCTAATCTTGGACAATACAATTTCAGTGACTAAAATCTGGTGGGATGAAGCACACTGTGAGGATTTAAATCTAACTTCAGATAGCAGAATTTCCATATCCTATGCTTTCTCAAGTCTGCTGGAATTGCCATGTGTCACAGAGCTGCCATGCTGTGCTCAGCTGCTTCAAAACACTAGTGCCAAGCTTGCAAGAAAAGTGTCTCTGCTTTGGCGTGCTTGTTTGTAAAAGAAAACAGATTATTTTTGCTTTATTCTGGAAGGTATTTCAAGGGAAGAGAAACTGAATCCATATATTTTCTTTGGGCATTTCCCTATTTGTCTAGGGAAAAATCCCTAGATTTTTGTCTAGTTAGGTGAATCTTGAGTTTTGGCAGACTAACAGCAGACTTTATTGCCTATTCTGAAGAACAGACATTCACATGGAGCCTTTCTGGAGGTGCCCCATTCCAGACTCAAATGATTAAATAAACGTTTACAAGCATTAAAGTATGTCTCTTTGCAACTGCAAGCGCACGGCTGCAGATCACCCTGCGCACACCAGCTCTTCCAGCCCAGAGTGCATGAGCATGACTGTGTGCAGAGGAGTTAAATCAGACACCCTTGAATGCTTTATCTCCCTCTCTCCCTATTTGGTTTCCCACAGCATAACTTTACACATTACCTCATGACATCTTTATAGTGGTGGAGAAAATGATTAGACTCCAGTCCTTGAAAAATCGCAAACACAGACTCGTTTGTAGCATTTGGCTGCTCTAATTATCACATCACTGAGGGGTAATGAATAGAAGTCTGTGAAGAAACTTAAAAATTAGTACCACTAGCAATGTTAGAGTAAAAATCAGAACTGTGAGTAACAGTACTCAGAGGATTTGGGTAATTACTGGACACTCCCAATATAAGGTCTGTCACTTGATCCTAAGGGACTCTAGGGCTTCAACAAGCCCCAGAGGCCCAATATTCCACCCCAATAAATGAGGCTCACAAAGTTCACTCAGAGTTAAAGACAGCATCGCAAGTCTATTGTTCTTGATTTCTTTTCTAAAGGTAGTTCTTAAACTGCATAGGATTAGACAACCTTCTTTTGTATGTTAATCATTGGACTCCTCCATCTGTAGTGAGATATTATAGTTTCCATGTGTGTGAAAGCATGGAAATTACATCACCCCAGTAACCAAACGTGCAAGGACACATGAATTTCTAAAGCCCAACAAACAGCTGCAGTATTTGTGTTAGACAAGGTCCTTTTAACACTTCAGTGGTCTTCAAGTATCTGAAAGGTGTGTTTTTAGAGGTAATCAGAGGGGAGTGAAACATTAGTCTTCAGGGGATGGAGAGAAACCTTGACCACGTGAAGAAAGGGCAGTGCATTCACCTGCTCCTGGCTGAGCACTTGGGCCACCCATTCCACCAGCCCTTGAGCAATGACAGCACGGAGGCCAACCTGCAGCAAAGCACATGCACTCCACTCTCCAAAAAAAGGGTCACCACTGGCCAGGGTACACCAGCCCACAGCAGCCAGCTGCAGGAAGCCTTCAGAAAGGACCAAGGTGGCTCTTTCCAGCTTTGGAAGTGGTGCTGGCCTGGCACTTCAGAGAGCCCACTCTCAGCTAAGCAAGGGCTTCCTCCTTCCTTATGGAGGGAAGCTTTCAATTCTGACCCTTTCTCAACCTGATGTAAAGGGGCTCCAGCCTGTAGTTTATAACACATTTTTAAATGGCCCTTAGGATCAACAACTTTTATCACAACTTTCAGTTGCACCACACACTTGTAAAGCTAGATTAAGCTGGGGTCTAAACATCATGACCCTTCCCTCTCACCTACTCCCCTTCCTTCCACTATTTTTTGGCTTTCTCTAAGTGATTTCAAGGAAGGACGGAAGGAAGGACGGAAGGACGGAAGGAAGGACGGAAGGACGGAAGGACGGAAGGACGGAAGGACGGAAGGAAGGAAGGAAGGAAGGAAGGAAGGAAGGAAGGAAGGAAGGAAGGAAGGAAGGAAGGAAGGAAGGAAGGAGAACCAAATTCTGTATACAAACACCAGCAGCTCTCAGGCTTACTTTTCATCCTGAACCTCATGGGCAAAGAGCGTCCGTGCATTTGCAAGCTTTTCCAAGTGAGCCTAGAGGGGCCTGTTTACCAGAGATCGAATCTCTGGCAAATAGCTCATTGCAGCTCTTCAAACAAGCTGAAATTATGACCTTATGTTATTGTTTCTCAACAACCCAAACCTTTGATGTAAACTAACGTTGACCTTTCCAGCATAAATTTGACATGAAGCCACTTTTGTTTAAAACGCCCTATGAAAATTCAGCTCCAGTCTTATTGGATAAAGTCTTTTCATGGGATAATAAATAGTAGATAATAAACAACTGGAGCCAATTTAGTCACTGAAGTATTTTCTTTTCCTTACTGGCGATCATAATGGATCTCTTCTACCTTGGCTTGTGTAGGGCTGTGTCACATCACACTGTGGGTCCATCGAACCCAAGCCAAACCCTGGTGAAGTCAATGGAAAAACTTCTCAACCGTTTCAAGTCTTCAGTCTCTGGGTGAAACCTAGATTCCAATGAAATTAAACTGCATAACTCCCATGGACCTCTGTGGATTTTCTATATTAGGAGATACTCCCACCACCCACCTTAGCTTTAGGTGGATGTCCAAGGTAAGCAGGTGTCTCCAGAAATTAGATCATATAATTTGGGTAGTTAGGCTCCTAATTCAGCATAAGCAAGTGATTACTTCTGTCAGCTACAGCTAGCGCATAGAGGTGGACTCCTAATATAAGCACCTTTCCTCTATTGAACTGGTGACTCTATTCAGTCTTGTTCCACCATGCCCGCCAGTGGTGACCTGCACATCTTCCCATGCTGCCCAACAGTCACTGATGACTGGTATGTGTAGGTAAGCTGCACATTCTCTTCCAACAATACATTTAATTTTTCAGCACTAATCTCTACCCCCTTATTGTTTTGTTTATTAATTTGTAAAGTAGTAAAAGGGAATCAACAGACAAAAAAGAAGATAATTCTGTTAATTTTTCTAAGTGCTGCCATTAATATTTAGTGGTCTACTCTCCAGCTTAGCAGTTTTAAATATCAGAAATTTAGCTGAAGATTCCAGATTAAAAAATGAGCAACCTTTATGTGTAGTCCATTAACTAATGCTAAATTAAAGTGGCATCGAAATGAAATTAGAGGGATGCGTATAAAAAAAAAACATGTGACAAGCACATGGATACCACATGAATCCATTATGATAAGTATTCTTCCAGTAAGAGCAAATTAATTCATTCTGACCACAAACTTAAAGCAAAGCCAAACCTTTTTTTTTTTTTAAATAAATGTCAAAATATTATCTCATTGTTAAACTAAACATACTATCTTTTGCTAGGCCAAAAGATTCATAAGACAGTGGTTCAGTGTTAAAAATATAATTCACTATATATCACTATAATTCCCTATATAATTACTATATATCAAAAAGTAAAAGCCTTACATTCTCCTACAGATTTTGCACTCCAAACTAGGGATTCAACCCTCAGCTGAGCCTATTATGGTAGCCTGCTTTGCTGCATAACACACTCTCAAAGTGTCTGAATTTTTTTCTGCAGAAAGCTTGTGTTGCTTCCCTACACACCAAACTGAGTAAATATGAGCAGGCTGCAAAACAAAGGTGATGAACCCAAGCATTTAAGGTAAGCTCCACCGACAGCACCACCTAACCTAATAACCACTTTAAGAAAGGAGCATAACTACCACTTGAAATAACTATCCCTTAATATTAGAAAAAATCAGCCTTGGGTTACAGTCTAGTTTGGAGGCCAGACTAAGAGACCACGCATTTTTTGGAGAGCAGAGATCCATGCAAATAGAACACACACTTGGGAACTCCGCTTGCTAATCACAAAGCAAGCCCCATGCAAATCATAGAAACAGCAATGACAAATTTCATGGGTTGGTCATGGCAAAAAAGGCAGATTTCACAGCATGACACTGATTAAAAGACAGGGACAGAAAAAAATCGCAAATAAAGACATTTAAGCTGCCAAGAAAATTAGGTTACCAAATGCTTTCTTTATTAATATAGTTCTCCCAGATGGATTTTCTCCAAAGCATCAAAACTGCCACTAAAACAAATCTGTAACACACAAATACTCCCAATTTTAGGAATATTTTCCAAAGGAGATCAGTGTCCCCGATTCTTAGTTTATAAAACCGCTGAAGAACGAAACAGACAACAATCCAGGATGACAAAATGAACTTCACAAAAATGTGTTTTCTGAGTATAGGCTTCCCTGAACTGGTGGCTTAAGTCTTTATGCCAACATTAGTATAAAGGTGCATTACACCTTTCTGCAGAAGAAGAAACCCCAAGGGAAGCCCAATGTCAGATAATAAGGTCCCGGTTCTCACTGATAGACTAAGACTTCCCATTTATTCCTACTGACCATCAGTCATTGCACTGTAGGTCCATGTCCCTCTGCTTGTCCAGAATTTATGAAAAATTCAAAGCCACGCATAACACAGCTGCTTTAGGGTTTGCACAAAGAAAGGTTAAGCAGCTCAGCTCAGGGCAAACCCGCTATGTTTTGGTGTGAGGATGAAGTTTCCACCTAACCCCAAAGCTGAGCCCAGGAACAAACAGTTAAAGCCCAGGTCTCTATTACAGCCCAGAGTCTCTGGTGGGAACCCAGAATTTGCACATAGGAAAGTGGTGGTCTCTTGCCTCATCCAGTTCCTTCTGCATCACCAACTCTTCCTGCCATTCTCCACCAATCTCTATGAAAGAGGCTGGAGAGGGAAACGATGATTCTGGAGAAAAACAACCCAAATTGCTTACTATAACATTACCTTGTGCTCTGTGATTTGGTCACGAATGAGAATTTGCATTCCATGGAAAACTTTGCTATTTAAAAAAGAAAAAAACAACCCTGTCTCTAAGTAAAAAAGGGAAAAACATAGCCGAGATCAAAACAAAAATTCTGGGGAAATCATAAGAACAACCATTAATTTTAAAGATAAATTCATAAATACTATGATATTATGTTCCAGAAAAATATTTAAGAACTAGAAATATTCCCTTCTGAGAATACCATATGTTTCGTTTCAGTCTGGAAAAAAACATTATATACCATTTCACTTATTTACTAAACCACAAATACTCCATTTATTTACTATGTCAGTTCTTCAGTTTTGGCCTCTCAGGCCCTTCAGTGGTTATGTCTGAACAACCAAAGGGGAACACAACAGCACAGTGCCTACAAGCACACCGTGTCCCAGCGGAGGAGGAAGATACATCTCCCACGGTACAGTTCCAGGGTTCATCTGAATGCGACCCTTTACTGCAGGTTTCTTATAGGATCAGAAAGGACGTGGTCTCCTATGAGAACTCAGCACCCCTCAGGACCATGAAGACAATGCAAAGAAAATTTTGTGAGGAGAACCTCGTGGATCTTTCCATTTCCACATGAAAGGATCCATATGAATCCTTCCATAACAAACCTCTTAATGGGGCACCTCTGAGCAAGGGAAATTCGGATGTCCTCCCCTCCAAGGAATGTGGTGGCATCCCCTCAGTTGAGGAAGATTAATGCAGCATATTTGATACAGAGAATTAACCTGAGGCTTTTGCACATAACTGAGGCCCAGAAAAGTACAACACTCACAGTATGCTGGCTACTATTTTTTTTAAACAATCTCTTATTAATAAATAGTGGCACGAGCCAAAGAAAACTTCATAAAAACGAATGGTTCTAGCACCAGCCGAAGAAATGCAGATAATCCTTCATGCAGAAACAAAAAATGACCCCATCATTCATTTCTCAGAGGGAGGCAGCAATTTCACGGGGCAGTAGCCACACAAGGGACAAACCCTAAGATCTTCTTCATTATTACCTACCTCCCAGTTCTGCTCATCTGTATCTGATCAGAGAAAGAAGGTGTTCAAATTTATTGTGACCTTTAAACCCTTGTTGAGGTTCAAGACATTAAGTCAACAGGCTGTTGACCAACAGCAGAAAGCTACACCCGAGCTGGTTTAAGGTCAGGTGTGGAAAAAGTGTACACTTCTGAGGTTTGAGTCTTCTCTAGTTTCTTACACTAGAGAACAAAGATCAATTAGTATCTACGTCAAATCATTATTTCATCTGTCAGTCTGACTCTTACTATGATGGACCTTGGCCTCTAGCAAGGTGGATACAAAATCTCTTCCAAATATCAGCAGTACGCGTATGGCACGATGGATATTTTTCAAAACCTGCTGCCCCCCTACATTTTTCTTGATTGCTCAACACATTGGTAGTCATTAGTGTAGCAACTTATTTCAAGCCAAGAGATATAAATGTCTCTCTGTGCTGACTGGCAGGGTGCTGTAAAGCAGCGCAGCCAGCCAATCAAACACATCTACTCTCTCTTCGTCCGTGGGGAGACAGTATGTATTTCCAGTGGTTTAGCTAGGACTGATTGCCATCAATCAAGACTTGGATTCCCAGTCCATCTCCACATATAAGTACCCTGAGTGAAAGGCCAATCTAATTCACAAGTATCATTTGGTAAACTCCTGAAACTGTATTAGATTAACTTTTTTGGACAAAACAATAGAAATAATCAGTTCATCGATTCAGGAAAAGATCTCAAAAGTCAAAATGCTTCCAAAATTAGATCTTCTCTGCTTTTAAAGGTAAGCAGATGGAAAACATTTGATTCTTATTTATAACCAGTTAAATTTATGTTCCTTATTTCACCATAAACTACAAGACTTCACAAAAGTGTATCTTATTTCACTGATCTTTAATAACCTGAAAACCGGTAACAGAAACCTATAATGAAGCACCCCATATACTGTAAATTAAAAATAAATACGAGACCTCAAAGAGGTTTTTCTTCAAAAGCTGCTTCAGTTTAGTGTTTCATTTTATATATACACTGAGAGAGACATCTGTAAACATTTCTAAAGTATAATGCAAAGGAACTAGCTATGTTATTATCTATTCTAGGCACATGGTTCAACATTTGTTTATGCAAACCATATAATTGGAAACTCTGTCCATTTTCTGCTTGTGCTAAATATTCTGTGTATAAATACTTTTCATAGTAGATAAATAGGGTTTTTATTTAGGTCTTATCACCTTCATATTACATATTCATTGATTTCTAAACTGCCTTAAACAGCCCTGTAGATGTGAAACATTATGAATTCAGTTTTGGCACCTTGGTATTAAATTTGCATATCAGGTCACGCACCGCTTGACATACATGCAAAATTGCACTGCGGCTATTTTATTACAACCCACAAAAGATATTCAGAAACTGCATGCAGCATCAAAATAAATTAAAATGGATAAAAGACCCAATAGTGAGCCACATTTTTTTTATTGTTTAGTAGTGCCTAAAGCCATTTATATGTTCTAGTCAATAAACAAAAGTTAGACTAAAATAATTTTTAGTCTTTCTGTTATTATATTTTAATTGTAGGGATAAATATATTTCTTTGTCCCTTTACCAATGGTATTCTACTTAAGGCTTGAATTCTTTGAAATTGTATGCTATAAAAAGTAATGTATATGGATCACTGGCAAGCCTCCATGTTTCTCTGCGTATGTCGGAATATATACAGACACCGTGTGTCAAGAGTCAGACATACAAAGCAATATATTTGTCTAGTTGTATTTGAAATGTTTTTGTAACTTACTGCGTATGCCAAGACTGCATTTGCATGGAGACTCAGCATTTAACCAAAGTTAAAAACGCGTCAGTCAATGCTCTTCAGATACTACAGTGACCTCAAAACATACCAACTAACTACATTCAGTGGTTCATCTGCAAATTACCCTCTTTACACGCAGTATGCTGTAGCAAAGACATTCAAAAATTAAATAGTAGAGGACACATTTTCCAATTGCTCCTCACTAGGGCTCCATTGCAATGTCTACAATATTTCCGGATACATAATTTGGCATTTCCATTCACTTGTTCCCAGGCCACGCTCCCTTGGCTGCCTGGGTACCTCCTGGTGCCTGCAAACCGAGGACTCAGGTGTCCTGCGGACTCTCTGGGGTCTAAACGGCGCCCGTGGGAGCTGTGCCAGCCCAGTGCAGGTGCAGAAAGGCCGGGTGAACGCGGGCAGCCCAGCCGCCTCTCCCGGCTCCACCACTCGCTTCCCGCGCCGCAGTCAAACCGATGGGCAGTGCGAGGAGCTGTTGTGCGGCTGGAAGGAGCTCCTGCACAGCCAGCCAGGGCTTGCGCTGGGAGCCTCTGCTGCACGCCCAACACTGCGGTTGCTTCTATCACCCTCTGAAGAGCCACAGTTCCCTGCCACATAGAGGTAGGCAGTACAAGCTCCACCTCGCTCTGTTTTGGGTAACAAGTAACTGTGAGCACAGGAATGAGCCTGTCATCCTCACACAGCTCAACGCCAGAAGACGCTGTGCCAGAGCGCTGGGACCTGCTGCAGCCCCGCAGACCTCCGAGGGGTCAGGCAGAAACACGCTCCGAGACCCGCAGCCGCGCGTACACCATCGTATCCCCCCACTCCTTCCATGCCTGCCAGGGCATGAGGTGGAGGTGACCTTTCCTATGCATGTTGTACTCAACCACTAATGACCCATAACCTGGCGAGATTCGTTAGAAAAAAATGGTTGTAGGGAGCTGTTTAATAGATACAGCAGTGCCTTCTAAATTGCATATTCCTTCAAATCAGGGCAACAGCCCAAACAAGGGAAATCCTGTAATTAACACGCAGCAGATTTGAGAGTGCATTATACTGAGTTGGTCTAACTCAAGCTAACATGAAGATCAGGTGGGAGAGCACCCAGATAAAGTCAGCGACCAGCCTTCACCCACACAGATGAAGCAGGTGACGCTTGCACCAGTCAGTATCTGCTGTTGGGCCCTCAACCAAAACTTCTGGCTTATAAGTTTACCCCATTTCTTCTCACAACATCACAAAAGGAACCTGAAGCTCTACACTCCTCAAGAACAACACTCACAGGAGTCAGGGGAGAAGGATCGGAGCCTCATCTGTAGTAGCCTGCAGAGGTAGACAGACCTCTTAAGAAACCTGCATGAGTGCAGCGAAAATCTAAGCTAATCAGGACCTCTATCTTTATAGCAGAAACCTTAAAAAACTGACATAATAAACAAATTGGTTCAAAGCATTACTACAGACCACCATGCTGAACTCCCACATCCGTAGCAGTTTGGAAAAATGTTTAATTTATGTTTATGTATTCTTATTCAAAATGTTAGTTAACAGCCTGTAGGGACCTGGTAATAGGATCCTTTTTTCTTTTTTATGTTTATTAGCTACATTAATGACTGTTTCTGCAATTCTGCTACAAAGACTTGCGTTAATGAACGCCAATTAATTCTGAAATGATTTTAAACAAAGGGTGATGAGAATAACCAATCAACCATGACAGTGTAAAGAGCAAGCAAGCTGCTGTGACCTAATTTTTCTGTGTTGATTCTTCGCTGTCAGAGTGCATTGTTATTCATCAAGAATACCTATAGATTTTGCATATACATACTACCATATTATAATTTTGGAAATGCACTGTTCCTCTTCAACATTGGAAATTGCCGTATTGAAACTACAGGTTTCAATACTACTGACTGAGAAACTGCAAATACCTCAGAGGTCAGGCACATCTCCACGAGCAGAAGGACCTTACTTCTTTCGGCTTCTTAAAATTTAAGACATGAGGGCTGGCTCAAACGCTTAGAACACTTGGCCTTCCAGACAGAAATATAACAAAGAACCATCTCTCTGGTTCATGCTGTTTAATTAGAGGCATAATATCCATCAATCTATTTGTTTATTTTCCACAACAAATTAATCTTGTAGCCATTTAATTCAATTCACAAGGACCTGAGTATAAAAGAATTCCCTGAAACCAGCAACAAGTTGAGTGATTACGCTCCTGAAATAACACATATATGTGTCAAATCTGTTCTAAAAAGTAAATAGCCCATGCAGGCAGATATGACTTTTACGTGCCTATTCAGTGAACAAACATTACAAAAGCCATCAAACACTATTCTCCATTTAAACAAGATGAACTGAAATTGAGAACTGCCATTTGCATTTTCACCTGATACCCACTTAGGATGTATGCCTCCACTACAAGAGCCTTTCCAACAACAAAAGCTAGATATTTTAAAGTTAAAATTTCTATAAATCATAGAGTGTATAAACAGAACAAATTCTACCAATTCATTCTATAATGGATATGCAGTAGGAATGGACCTTGTTTATACAAGGCTCATTCATAAATGTCCAACACAATAAGTGACGTTAAATTTGTCACACCGTAAAAAGTCATGTTTACTGGCTGTTTTTCAACTGGAGATAACACCACTGTTTGACAAAGCTGCAGAAAATCATTAAGCCTATGAACAGTCAAGGCCTCTACTGAAGAAATGACTGGTTTGTCCCATGAGTCTTACCATGTCCAGTGACTCATAGAATCAAAGAATCATAGGTTGGAAAAGACCTCTAAGATCATCAAGTCCAACCATCCGCCCAACACCATGCCTGCTAAACCACATCCCGAAGTGCCACAACTACACATTTTTTACACACCTCCAGGGATGGTGACTCAATCACCTCCTGGGCAGCCTGTTCCAGTGTCTCACCACTTTTTCAGTAAAGACATTTTTCCTAATATCTAATCTAAACCTCCCCTGATGTAACTTGAGGCCATTGCCTCTTGTCCTATCACTAGTTACCTGGGAGAAAAGACCAACACCTGCCTCACTACAACCTCCTTTCAGGTAGTTGTAGAGAGCGATAAGGTCTCCCCTCAGCCTCCTCTTCTCCAGACTAAACGGCCCCAGCTCCCTCAGTCGCTCCTTCTAAGACCTGTTCTCCAGACCCCTCACCAGCCTCACTGCCCTTCTCTGGACAAGCTCCAGCAACTCAATGTCCTTCTTGTAGTGAGGGGCCCAACACTGAACACAGTACTCCAGGTGCAGCTTCACCAGTGCCGAGTACAGGGGCACGATCACCTCTCTGCTCCCGCTGGCCACACTGTTCCTGACACAAGCCAGGATGCCGCTGGCCTTCTTGGCCACCTGGGCACACTGCTGGTTCATGTTCAGCCGGCTGTCGACCAGCACCCCCAGGTCCTTTCCCGCTGGGCAGCTTTCCAGCCACTCCTCCCCAAGCCTGTAGCGTTGCATGGTATTGGTGTGACCCAGGTGCAGGACCCGGCATTTGGCCTTGTTGAACCTCATACAGTTACAGTGCTACGGGATCATACTATGGAAGACAGAAGAATATGGCACCGATTACAAAACACACTACTAAATGGCAAAGAAGTATACAGAAAACGCTCAGCAATAATAACATGCTTCAGTGACTTTACTAGCTGGAGTCATGGGCCGAGTATAAAACGGAATTAGTGAAACTCAGCAGAAAAGGAGCCCCATATCCTAAGTGACAACATAAACTGTGTAATTCCTCACAGGCGTATATATGTGATACTGCTTCTTAATGGAGTGAGCATTCATGACCCTTTGCAGGCAGGATCCGAGGCCACCCCCTTTCTCCACTCCACCTATGCAGTCACATCTTTTGTGAGCTTGTGTTCAGATCTCCAGCCACGCTGGCACCCCTCCTAAGCTTGTAACAGGTAGAATTGTAGACTCACAGAATTTGGGTTGAAAGGGACCTTGAAGATCATCTAATTCCGACCCCCCTGCCATGAGCAGGGACACCTTCCACTAGACCAGGTTGCTCAAAGCCCCATCCAACCCAGCCTTGAACACTTCCAGGGATGGGGCAAAGGTGCTCCAAAGATGGACCTGCAAAAGTCTAAATCCTGATAAAATCTAAGTCAATGCAGCCAGTTAAATTTCTTAAGTAAGGACCTTAAGCTTTGGTGCTGAAGCTGACGTAACTGCTCCTTCCACCCCTTGCCTCAGGAAGAAGAGGAGGGAAATGTATATGGGAGTTCTGTTCTCAGAGAGCCACACCTGGAAGGATTCTTCAGGTGTCCACTAACTTACTTCAAATCCAAACCTGATGCTAACATGTAGCCTTTTTGCAACAGGAGATGCTCTCACTTTCCCATGGAGATGTTTTTATCCCTCAAAGAAGCACATCTGAAGTAATTTGCTTGGAAAGAAAGGGCAGGAAAAGAATGAGACAAGAAGCTGTGCCATACAAAGCTTTCAGTTTAGTTCCCCATATGCAATACAGAGACATTTCTATTCTCAACACAGTATGAAAGACATTCTTCTCAAACAGAGTGCAAAGGGCTGAACTGGTGTTACTGGGAGACACTCATATTTACTACAGTAGACTTCACTTGAGTAAAGACAGAGGGCTGGATCTGCGATGCCACAGAGGCACATAACGAGATGGGCTTTGGCAGCTGTATGAAATACAGGCACAGACTGAGGCTGTGTTCAGAAGACAGCAATCCATTCCAACCTCCTTCCCTCCAAACACAGTAGACGGCAGCCACTCCTGACCTACGGTGCCGGCTGATTCATGAGCAGCGTTCCTCTCTCAAACCACCACCAAACTACGTTCTGGACTTGTACCACCCCTTGCAAACACTTTGGTGGCATGATGTCAGGGTTTTGAGAGCTGCAGTATCAGCACTCAGCAAATCAGGTTTTCCAGTGTCCATTTATTGAAGTCACTCCATTTTGTTGCTGACTGATTCATATTTATAATGATAAAAGATTTGCATTAACATCTAGCCCTCTACAAAAGGATTATTACCGAAATGCCAATTCAACCATAGCTGTAATGACCCTATTTTATAATGCACACATTTCAGGCACTTTTGCAAATGGTTTAAAAAAAGGGAGCAGTTAAATTATGCTGCTAACACAATATGCATGTGTCATCACACCCTATCAAGCAATTTCATATCAAACAATGATGTGATATGGAATTTTGCTGTTATGATACAAAAGAAGGAACTTGGAGCAAGAAGTGCAGTACTAGAACAATGCCGCCCTACACCACCTTACATTCACCAATGTGTCTTTCAGTTACGAGAAAGCCTAACGGACAGATGAAAGATAAAGATGGACCAACATCTTATTAATTCTCTTTTCTTTTGGTTTGTAAATATTAAATGGAGGGCCTCAAATTTAGCATGTGATTTCAAGCAGAAAAGCTGCTTTGTGAAACAACAGCTATTTCAACCCTAAGGAAGCCTTATTTTCAAACTCTGAGTCTTCAGGCTTTTCATCATCATATTTCTGTATGCATTATACCACTAACAATGCAATATACAAAAAGCACAAAATGTCAGCCCTCGATGGAAATGAACTCACCACCCTTCAACATTCAGCAATCAGACCTTGCTTAATTTAAATGTGTTAGATCACCGGTCTATTATTCCTCCAGCTTTTTATAATGATTTCTAACACTGGCCAGACATTGTACACCTGGCTGGAAAATGTTTCTTTTTAAACAATGCAAGAAATAACCAATATGTAAACCCAATAATTAAATTACATCTAGCCACTGGCCATTGTTATGCTGCACTACTTTCCCACCGAGGGAGCTACAGTGATCCGATTTAAACAGCAATCTAGCAGAACACTTTTCATTGCCCATGATTGTTGTGCAGAGTAAATTGGCTCACATCAGATTTGACTCTAATTTGGGTTTCACAACAGTTAATTTGAACTTAAGCACCTATGGAAGGGCTGTTAACAAGAGGTGCCTGCACTGGAATTCTTCTCGTAGCTGTGCTGTTTAAATCCAGCAACAACAGCTCCTCACAGATTGTATATGCTTTCTAGCATGCTGCTTGCAAAGTTGTGCGAGGCAAAAAACAACTTCTCAGATATTTAACAATGTCAAAGGAAAATAACATGGAGGCACACAATGGATTCTTGCTACGTGCATGCCAAGCACAAGTAAATACATTTCTTTTCAAAGACATAGCTACCTTGTTACCTAATCATTCCAGGATTAAATACACCTTAGCCCTTTATTGTGGTATTTTGGTGTCTTAGCAAAATGTGTAGGGTCAAATTCTGCCCGTTCATAAGTTACCAAGAGAACCATGGAAATATCTAAAGGCTGAATTTCATCCTCATTAGCTATTACATTAATAGCACTAATGTCTTAAATCTTATATTCTGGCTCATTAGCTTAGGTAAAAGACTATTAATATAAAAGGTGTATTTTAGCCAATCAACAGAATGTATAAGGGCTGTTTTGCTTTAAAGCATTGTCCCTCTTGCAGTATTAGTGGTTAGTAAAGACATGAAATCATAATAATTCTATAATTAATAATTATAATATCACCTAACAATATAAGACAAGACCTACTATCACTTTGATCAGACAGAGCTTAACTTAATTTTACTCTGTCATAAAGCAGGTCTATCCCTGTCCATACCCAGTTGGTTGACAAACGTGGTTTTTTCCACCAAAAGTACAACAAATTTAGAAGAGGCTGAACGGAATCTGTGGGTTTATTGGTTTCGGATTTGTTTTCACATCAAGAAACAATTATTCTAAGAAAAGCTCAGAAATCGGTCTTTTAAATGACAACTCTGTCTAGAGAAAACAAAATTAAAAGTGTACAGAAGATTATCTCAACAACTAAGATACTCCAGTGGTCAAAGGCAGACTCGTGATATTTTGGCATCTCATTAGAAGTCTCCCACTACCTCTGGTGTCTAAATGCGATCACAAACAAGCGGTACAGCACAGACTGCTAAGCAGAAATCACTCAAATAGACCATCAGCAAGGGGAGCCCATCGTGACAACTTTAAAGAGATGTAAGTAACTTCGGCTCATTGATACACAGTAAACCAGAGTTAGGACCTACACTTTAACCCCAAATGTACATTCTATACAGTTATATACAGAAAACACCACTGATTCTGATGGAATTGAGCCAAATCTGCAAATGCCATTTCGAGAAGATTCTGGTTATAAAGTCAAGCATCATTAGAGCATCAGTTACAGATACTGCCGTGGCTCCAAAGTCTGCTTGTGCAGTTGGAGAAGGTGGGGGGCTGTTTTCTGTTGTTGTGTTAAGAGTAAAGAATCAAAATGTGCCTGGAGTTGTATTTGAATACCTGGGAGTAGAAATGTATTTAAGAAATACATACTAGATGCATTAACTTGATTTTGTTTTACTATTGCCCTTTTGCATCTTGCTTTGAATTATGAACTGTATTTTTAAGATCAGATGTATTTAAAGTAATTAGCAATAGCAATACCAACATTTTATCTTACAATTAAAATATGTTCCTTACTGTTTTTGTTATGTACTTGTTCATTTCCCCCCAGACATAAGTAATGTGTAGACAGATACATTGTTTATTTACGACCCCAGTGACAGTTAATGTGGCATATGTGCCTACAATGTTTGACAGATAAAATGAGTTATTTACAGAAGCTGGGTTTATTATGTATGAATACTGAAGCAGCTATAGTATTTGGAAACTTCTCCATTTATTTTCCCAAGAGATTATTTCAGTGAAAGTTGTGGTGTTTTGAAGTGCTACATAAGAGGATAGCACAAATACTCAGTCCAGTTCAATCTATAATGCAGTTGTCATCTGTACATCCTAATTTCAGAGTGGTTCTTTCTGAATTTTACAGGTCTTGATCCAAACACTACTGAAGTCAATGACAGATTTTCGATAAACAACAGTGGGTGTGGAATTCAGTCCTTCAAAATAAAATCTCTGCAGAAGAGTACATTCATATCTGGGTCTCAATGTTTGGCATATTATGGAATAGGTATAGATGTACGGGGGGAGGAATGGAAAACACTTTTCATGTATTAACCTTGATTACAAAAGGCCAAAAATTGTTTCAACTGAAGCCAAATATTAAAATTAGACTGACTTTGGCAGGAGCACAAACTGATCCTCCTGGAAAAAATGCATTGATTTTTCCTTTGAATAAATAAACTCAAAAGCTTAGACCCCAAATTTTGAAACAATTACTTACATCTCTTTTACTTAAAGCCAAATGTGCAAGACTGATGTGTAGTGGGGATTATTTTTCTATTTCCCAACAGTATCCTTTACTCCATTTTCTCTCCTTCAGTTTTGAAATCGTTCAGAACGTCCTCACAAAACGCTGCAGACAATGTCAGTGGCAGTGATCACTGCTTACTGCCTTGGGTCTAAACCTGCTGCCTCTGAAGCGCAGTGCTTGTTGTGCAAGCACGTTATGCAAGATGCTGCAACTTTAAGAGCCCAGTGTCAAAGGTAATCCCTAAGGAGACTTGCGTAACAGCCACATGCAAAAATGCCAGTGTTGGCTTTTTGTTGGTTTTCAAAAAAAAATAAAAGAGAATGCTCCAATTTTCCAAATTTTTTTTTTCCAAGTCCAATCTAAATAGAGCTGTGTGCACATTTTGCTTGATTTTCAAACGGATTTACACACATACAATATGAGAGATATATATTTATACACACATACAAACTCTTGCCATAGCTATCCAGGCCTTGAAACATTTGGAACCCTTTCAAGGAATAATTGTGCTGTCTCTTGTGGGCAGACCTGAGTTATCTCAGTCTGTGTTTCAGGCTGGAAAAAAAAGCATAAGCCTGAGCTGGAGCTCTCAGCACAGTTTATTAGCTCAGGCACAGAGCTGTGGTAAATGCAGTCCTGTGGCTTTTTTATTTTCCTTCCTCAGAGCAGTAAGAAAGCAAACATTCATGAAGGAAAACTCTGTTCCAAAATATCTGCTATGTTCTTTGCCTAATGTGACACTCAATCCAAGGTGAGACTTTTGCTACAACAATGTAGGATTACAATAATCCATATGCAAAATCCAGCCATCACCACCATAAAAATACATGAAAAATGGTGGAAAACACATTTGAACACCTTCTCTCATATACATATGCAAATACAGAAGCTTTGGTTCTACACCTTATGTATGTGTACTCTAATCACCTCAAAGTTTAAGAGCAGCTTGCTAACTCAAAGCTTCCTAATAGAAGGTACAGGATTGTTTCTCAGGTACAAAGCGCTCGCTTAAAATGTTCAGGCCTTCTATGACAACAGAGCGCAGCTTGTGCTGCTATCACAGCCACAGCTATTTGTAACCTGCATCTGATGGTATAGAAGAGGAAACTGGAGTTGGGCAGAAGTCTCATGCACAGCTTACCTCTCCATTAGTGTGGATGTATTAGTGATCTGATCTAGAAAAACATTATTGCAGTCACTGCTACTCCCTGCAAATCGTGCAGACAAGTCACAGGAAGAGGCTTCGACAGTTGAGAAGCCAGCCAAGAGAATATCCTTCAGGTTTTCCATTTGTTCCAGGTGGGCACTCCTGCTGCTGCCTCTTCCAGGCAGCCAGAATCCAGCATCCAGCACCCGGCTGAATACCTGCCTTGCTCTTCCCTTGCACTTTTCCCTTTCTCAGGCCCTTATTTTTCTGTCACGTCCACCAAAGCATGCACTAATACATTCACTTTTCTGCTTTTCTACCTAGGGACTGCACTGTCTTCCTCTCCTCTCCTCCAGCTGCTGAGGCACACAGCTCTGCTGCCTACACCATGGGCAACAAGCCAAACTTTTCTCCCCCTTCCCTCCTCTGGCTCCCACCCCGCCCCACACCACAGACCCACACACTTCCCCACGGCAGCGGAAACAGTAAGTGCTGGGAGCCATGGGACACCAGCAATGCGGGCAAAGCCGATCTTGCTTCGTTTTGAGAGGACTAAGTGTGAAAGTACTTGTGGGAACAAAGAGGAATTTAAGAAGTAATTGTATGTCTCCACTCAGCAAGAGACAAACACGCAATGCCAGTAAATTTAAGCACTGAGCATAGGAGAGAGCATCCAGCTGAAAACTAATTCCCTTGGATCTCACTTCTGGAGGGAGGACCAGAGATGACAATTGTTAGAGCCTGTGATATTTGTCTGTATTCAGGGTCAAAATCAGAAACCAGATGCAGTGAAGATCTCCACGTGGCGCTGTGTCACAGGAGAGGAGGAAACAAAATATGTAATTCCTTTCCACTTTCGTCACATGTGATCTATTGTGAAACCACAGCACTGTGCCAGGGAAAGCGTCTTCAGCCTATATTGCAAGTGTGGATGTAGATTTAAGTGGTCATACGACTCTATCTACTGTTTTTCTGTAATTTTATATCTGGATTTGTACATATGCACACACACACAGAAAACAACCTGATGGTATCACTGCCAGAAAAATAACCATCTATGAAATCTGCAAAAGCTCAAGTTCACAAACACAGTGCAGAAGTCAACTTCACTTCCAATACTTTGAAGAACCAGGTACCCACAGGAAGGGAAGCAAGATGAGATCTGCAAGAGTCCCACAAAGAAGAACCAGCCTGGTTCTGGAGAAGCCCAGACAGAGGCTGTAGCAGTCAGGAAAGGCAGGTAACGCACCCTCAGCACATTTTAGGCATTCCCCCATGTCCCCTGCCACAGCCTCCTACTGGAGCTCATGCCTTCAGTTCTGGCTGCTCTTGATCGAGTCTCCTGTTTTGCCAACACTAACTGCCACATTTTCACTTGCAGAGTTGCCTTCAGCCTTGGCTCCACGTCCACTGGTCAAAGCAGATCAATTTCTCCTGCTATACCCAGCTACCCCTGTGCCACCTCTCTGCCTGGGACGGCCATGGAAGTACCCCCACTACAGGCCACTGCTTCAGGCTTGGTCTCTCTCTGGACTTCTCTCTCTCCACCATTACAACAAAATACCATAGGTAATCCTGGAAAGTGTCAAGTAAATACTCTCACCATTATACGCAGGTTTGCTATCATAAGGGAATTATGTTCAAGCAAACTTTTTATTAAGGGCATGCCACAGAGATAGCATCTTCCTTCTGCCTCTGGCTGTTGACTTTAAACCTGGAAATACCACTCAATAAGGATTTCTGACAGCACCAAAGTCCAAGGCAGCTTGCAGTAAAGCACTATGCTCTAGTGAAATAGTTTAAAGCCCAGCTCACTGCAATCACATCTTCACTCACCTTGCAGTGCCCCATGTTAGCTAACAGAAAAAACAATGAAATACGGGGCCTTTACATAGTCAGGCTCCCAAGTAAACTTGGCCTTGTTATAGGACAACACTTACAATAGTTTATCTGTGAACAGTATTTCCTATATATTTGACACAAATAGCCTTTTCTTCAGCATCCGAGCTGCACATCTTCTTATTCCAGCTATTTGTTCTTGAACAAACACATTTACTGTGGCTAATGAAAGGGGAAATCCCTCTCTTAGTTCATGCCTCTGTTTTTGTCTGTCCTTAAGTGACCCGACATGTGCTTCGCCCTAGAAACCAGAATGACTGGACCAGCCAAGAACATGGAGAATTGTTCTGGGCTCCCACTTCTGAAGCCACATGCAAGACTTGTTATGGAAAATCTCCCATGCTAGGCTGTAAAAATCAGCTCCCTTTTAACATGCTTAGCTATGGAAGTTGCCTCCATCACTTACAGAAGTTTTCCCTTCTCAAAGAGCTAGACTTAGGCTGTCCCTGCACAGGTGCAGCCTGTTGTGAGGAGAAGGCAGAGTCTTCTCCATTCTTGCCACCTTCTCATACAGGTGTTTACAGTTCTTACAGGCAAGCTATAGAAGTCAGTCACCCTTTCTGTAACTCTATGACAGTTAATTTTATCCCAGGTCACTACCCGTCCTGGTGCCAGAGAATTAAGCTGTATCTACACCACGAAGAAGCGCAGCACAACAGGAGTCGATCTGTGGAGAGGAAGAGCTGGTGCCAAGAAGGCAGTGAACACGATGTGTGTACCTTGGGGGAGAAGAGGCAAGAGAAGGAGCTGCGTGGCACGAGCCTGACTTCTCCGGAGCACCAGGGAGCACCTGGAGCAGGTTACAGGCATCCCTGCACAGCTTCTTGTTTTCCTTTCAACCTAAAGAAATCTAGCTCACATACCCCAAGACCTCCCCCCAACGAAAAAAAGATCAGCAACTGAGGAAGATCAGATTTGTTTCCAAAGTGTGCTCCTAAGAAACTAAAATGCTAGCAGAAATGCACCCTTATTCTTTCCAGGACCTGGCTCTTGTAATCAAGCAAAGTCAACAGTAACATGATATTCCTGATTTAGCTAAATATCTGAAATCTTGTTGCTTATCTGAAGTCTTCATTATATCTAGAACACCAGTTCTGAAAAAGTAGGATGAGAATTATAAGTAAACACACCATCATCTCTCACAAGATCTGATACTTGGGACTAGGGACTTAAAATATGTAGAATACTAATAAAAGCAGAAAAAATATTATCAAAATAAATCAAATATATTCAATATATCAAAGTATAATAAAAACTGTAGCAAACAATTTTCTTCATGAAATGCAGGTGCAGTTATGTCTCAATAAAATGTGTTTATGAAAACAGCATTTGCAAATTTTAATTTTTCTTCTCCTCTGAAGAGCAATAATTCTCTATATCCCTGCTACGTCCTGCTCTTGCTGCTAGTCCTAAATAAGTCTTATGCAGACTGATCATTTATGGCCCAGTTTTGCTGCTTCTATTGAAAACCAGAAAGCCTTAGTCCTCATATGGAATTAGTGGGATTACTTGCACAGCAATGCCAACACCAAAGGGTAAGACAGGTCTAACCTGGTTGTATTTTACAATCACCTCTCCACCCCTTAGAGAAGGGTCTGCTCCTCAGTCTGGTTTATTTCCTTTATCTGGAGGACAGTGAACTGGGTATTTTATGTTTTAAGGAACTAGTTTTTCACTACATGGAGGGGAAAAAGCAATAGCAATTGTAAGTACAAATTTAGTGAGATTTAAATGTATTTCTTTGTATCCACACGCAGAAACTTTTTGAATGCAGCCCCACCTCCATTCCACTCTGCACAATCATTTTCTATCTGGTGGTGGAAGAAATAATTTATGACAACGAAAAAATGTCAGCTGTTGGCACAGACAGTGCATATCCCCTCACTGGGCTTTTTGTGACTCCACAGACCTCAAGAAACCTTAATGGTAAAGTTTTGCTTTCAGAAATATTGGCAAAGCCCTACATCCCTGATTTCCAAACTTGGATCTGCAAACCATTTGTGGTCCATGACACCACAGTGCGTGGTCCTTGCCATGAAACCATGTTAAATGGTGACCTTTGTGATCATGGTATTGTGCAGCAAATGATGCGGTTGCTAGGATAATTGCTTTGAATAAAAATTACTCTCTTTAATATTTCCCTAGCTAAATTTGTGCCATATTTCATGTCAATGTGTAACTGCATGTGTTGCCAGGAAGGGAAGACGTTACAGTCTCTCTCTTTTCCCAATGCAAAATATACTGCGAAGTTTTACTTCACAAGGAAGCCGCTTAAGCAGGCTACTCCTGGATGTAAAGGGAGATTCAAAATTAAGCACATTTAAGTGTCATTAGCATGTGCTAATAGAAATTATATATTTTTCAAGATGTTCAAGGCCAGGTTAGATGAGGCTTTGAGATACCTGATCTAGTGGAAGCTGTCCCTGCCCACGGCAAGGGGGTTGGAACTACATGATCTGTAAGGTCCCTTCTAACCCAAACTATTCTATGATTCTGATTCTATGTTTTTAGTTTCTGATGTCACAGAAGTTATGGTTTCTTGGCATCAAAAAGGATTAAAACCCCACAGATGCAGGTTACTGACCAGGACATGAAGCCTTCATTCAGGGTGGACTCAAAAGTAATAAAATCCAAATCCTGACTCCTACAAGTGACCTGAGGATCTTTACAGTTTTCTAAGTTTACAAAGGGTATGTGTTAGTGTTTTAACATATTTAAGAAAGAATTATCTCAATGTTTATATTTAAAATACTGGCAAATGTAAATGGGTGCCTGGATATTTACAAACAGCAGAAGTAATTGCCAGCTTGTCATGTGGATTTAAGTGTCGCAGCTTGCAGCTCAGTAAAATATAACCCAGGGAGTTTACACATCTGGGGGATATAACAATGGGAAATTATTCTGAGGAAGCGTGCAAGGGAAAGCAGCATATATTAACTGAAATATGTTTAGACTGGCAGTATTAATTGGCAGTATTAATAGGGATTGAGGCTTACACTCCTGGATCACTGAATCCTCTCAGAGATCTTTGCAAATTCAAGCAAAAATAGGCTCTTTAGCCTGGCAAGCGACTGAATCTATGCTTACTTTGCTCTTTGTCCCTCTGCTCTCCAAACCTTTTCTTTATGCTCAGTGCTATCTTCCAAATGGCTACTTGAACAGCAAACACAGAGAAAACTAAAACCAACACCTACTTTCTTAAATTCTCTGCACTAGATGTACACATAACCATCTGCAATGATGTGAGTGTGGGAGAACAACCCCGGGATGAAACTTCAGGAAATCTCTTGGAGGTGGCTCCCGCTTATTGTCATGGAAAAGAATGGTCATTCCCTCCGTAGGAAGAGAAATGGGTCGTCCCTACTCTGTGGGCCAACCATGGCCTCCACCCTCAGTTAGGAGTTCGGTATCTGTAATGCTACCATAGGTATCTCTACCTCCCTTGTGTGTATTGATTTAAGAGTATGAACATACCATTTGTCTGGTCATGTTTACATATTTAACTAAATTTATGCTATTCTGCTGCTCTCAAGACTCAACATGAGGGAATGGAGACCAAATTCTGCAGTGTCCCAGCATGAACAGAAAGGCAGAAGTGAACTCTTCTACTCGCAACAGGAGACCTGGTCTTGGTACTTACTACATCATCATGATTTTCAAAAGAGAAATTTTAAAACTTCCTTTGGCCTGAGATGAAACTCTCGGCTTTTTAAAACTGTTTTTCTCTTGCTTTATTATATGAAGGAACGATTTAATGTTTCTTTTAAAATGGGAAATGGTATCACACTCTCTGCCATAATGAAAGCCTGTTTTAGATTATTTTACTACAACATTTTTAAATGCACATTGCCATAGCATTTCATAGGAGTGTATTTACATTTACCTTTCTAAAACATACAGTCTATTATGTTGTAATTAAAAGCCCACAATCTCAATCTGATATTTCTTCACTAATTTATTCCCAAGCCAATATGTATTTTAATGTTCCAAACCGTTGCTAATTAACACATGGAAATATTTTAACGTGGATTTTGATTAATTCCATTTAACAGTCTAACCAGTGCTAAAACATATGTGGTGTGTCATTTCTTTCTTTTGAGGAAGGCATTGGCATTAAATCTTTCAATCTTCCTGAGCACAAAATGCTAATTTCAGGAAGATTAAATAACAGACTGCAGCTACAGTTTCCTTTCTTTACTTCCCAGAAGGTGAAATGAACATATTTATGTGGGAGGAATTTCTTTACTGCATAAGCCAAAATACAGAAATCAGATTCCCCCCCCCAGCACTGCTAATACACTAGCAATTGCCTGCCAACTAAATAACTTCAACCTATATCTGCAGTTCATGGAGAGTTGCCAAGTTATATGTTCAACTTTCTTTCACTCTGTTTTTTTTTTTTTATTAAAGTATTCCCATATGATGTTTTCACCTGCAGCTCCTAAATGCTTTTCCATACTTGAATCGGAGACAACCAGCTTATAGTGGAGTGGGTCTGGCCATAAAGCCGGAAATGCTCATGTAAGACCCTCCTCTGATTTTCATACTTTGAAGGTATGTTATAAATATGATTCATACGGTATTGCTCTAGTAGTTTAAAATCTGAGTATAATTCTGCATGTCAACGAACTAAGCATACAAAATACCCAGAGGTATGCATGCAAGTAAGCATCTTACACATGTAGAAATGCAAGAACACAGATCAGGAGGAGGCTGCCTTCTGGATCATGGGTTAATTGCTTGCATATCACATATAGCTTTTCACAAGATGGAGTCTGATGAGCTTAAGAGCAGCTAAAAACTTCTGCTGTTGCATTTCCCACCAGAATGCTGCCCACATCTGAGTTCTGTAGTTCCTCTTTCCCCTGGGGGGAGTCCATTTTCCCTGTCCTCACTTCCGCTGTCCATCCTCTGCTTCATGGTCAGCATCTTCCTACCAAAAGCTGAAGCAAAGGTTCACGGTATGTTCAGATCACACCTACATCTCCTTCATGTCTACCACATCTCTGCTGCATAAGTAACCTCTTCTTCTTACTCTTTCCCTCGGCTTTATTTCACTTGTTGCAATATCCTTCGTAAATCTTCATTCAGCTTGGCAATATACAGTACTGTTCTTCCTCCTTCACCTTTTGTTAGCTGTATTTCAGTCTCAGCTGCTAACACAGCATCTGAACACTGGTCTGTGTTTGGTTTCCTATTACCTCTACAACATCTAATCACACTTTCTGCATCATTCAGCTGCCCAGAGTCCTGGCGTTTGCAAGCGAGCATTCCAGTTGTTTCTTCCCAATCTACACCTACCAGATAAAGCAAAGTCCAATTTTCTACTTGACTATCATTTTCATCAGGATTAGAACTTTCTTCTCCGAGTCTACGTTTACACCTACTGATTTTCTTTATGATTCTGTTTACACATTTCACAGGTGTGTGTTGGATATTATGTTTTCACCATATTCAGTAAATGAGTGGCTGTGGGAGAAAGTCAATTAGAGATACGAGCAGGAGTCCCCACTCTTGTTCAAGAAGCAGAGGCTCTCCTGAGAAGCCCCAGGGTCAGACCAGCGATGATTCACCACAGCTGTCATTGCCCATGCAAAAATGTGTGCATACTCTTTTGCTTATACTTTAAAAAACACATGACTTGTGTGTTCTCAGACTATTTAAAACCGTAATTCCTGCGCTCTCTACAAAGAACAGAAGAATTTCTGGAAAAAATATCTGAAAGTTACGATGCCAAAGAGCAGTGAATATGTAGGTAGGTTCTTTCAAACTAACTGTGTGTTAAAGGTTTGCTTTAACATAGCTGATGGTAAAGTTTACAAATAGCCATTCATTCCAGCACACAAGGCCAAACACTGATGCACGAATACCTGCCAATCCTGTTCTCAGTAAGAAGCGTGCATGCTGTTCACTCGAGGGCTGATCACAGCCCAGACTGAAAACACACATCATAAAAAATTCAAACGCCTGAAAATGGCATTTTCTCATCTTTTCTTACATGAGCATTCTTTGTTTTACAGTTCACAGAGAATATCTGTACTAAAGCAGGTCATGTTCCAGAAAAGTATTAACAAATAGTGCAAAGGCTCCAACTTGGTTACACCTGCTGGACTGGTCATAGAAGAACACCCTTGTTAGCTCACAACTAAGCAGACTATCAAGATCCAAGAGTATCCTTCCTTATGCATTTACATGCCCAATGGATGGAAACAAGATGGTGAAAAATTAGCTCTACCAACTCCTGGTTATTATTCAAAAGTACATTACCAGTCAACATGAAGATATCACAACACAACATTGTCTGTATATGGCTTGTGATGTTGACCTTAAATTAATGTGAAGAAGCAGAAAAGATGTAGTTTTAGTTATGGAAAAGCAACCATAATAATGTTTTTCCATCAGACATCTGAACAATATTTCTCTAAGCATGAAGAGTAAATATTATAACTTCCTTTCCCAGTCAGACGCGCCAAAGCACTGAGGGCCACTCATCAAAATGAGAAACAAGATTGATAGAGATTTCTGCTTTCTGTTTGATTAAAAAACCTCCACAAATTAAACTGGCTATAACAAGCTTGAGAAGTACCAAAGCGACTGCCCCACAGTCACATCCCAGATCTACTGGCAGAGTTATGAATACACCCTGCAGACCTCCTGCAGCCATTAAATGATGCCTCCACATCTTTGCTCAAGCAAAACAAATTCTATTACCACTCTCCCCAAAGCCTTTGAGGTCATTTTACATTGTCACATTTCATATGACATCATTTGAATAACAGTATTTCTTACACTTAACTTGGACCAATAACAAGCCACTTACAAACAGTTACTTTGGTACTGGGAATTCCGAAAAGGTTAAAAAAAAAAACAATAAAAATCACTTTTCAGGACACCATGAGACTGACTCTTCACAAATAGAGGTACTCTAATTTCACTGAGATTTTCTTCTTCCTCCCAGCAAGAAAAGATTAATAGTTGCTTAAAAAACAAACACAAAAAAACCACTAACAAATGCAGAGTGGGAAAGAAGCTATCTAGCTCTGCATTCACCAAACCAAATATACATGGTCAGTTCTTTTAACCACACCTATTCAACTGACTTAAAATGCCCTATTCTGCAGTCCGATGTGAAATGCAAAGTTCCCATTCGTCACAGTGGTTCAAAATCAGGCCCTAAATACGCTTATTTCTGTTTGACTTAAAATAACCAAGCTGTGCACTTGCTATCTCTTCAAAATAGCTTTGCTCGCAATTGTCCAAACATCGGACAGTAGCCTTAGAAAGGCCACAATAAGAGGTCTTCAGTCGAGTGGCATCATATGGTCTTCATTTAGAAGTATCACAAGAACATTACTTCTCACAGTATTTACAAATGAAAAACATATGGCTGTAACCTGTAATACTGCAAGAAATACTGCTCTTTGGGTTTGTATTTGGCCTCAGACTTTTGAAATATGAACCAAGCAAATGGATTTCAGCTTAATGCGTGATTCAGTCCATTCTTCTTCAGAGCTCAAAGTCTGGGGGACAGTTAAAGCTTGTGTCTGAAAAACGTGATTTGCCCACAACTATGGTAATGTACTATAGCTGGCAACTAGAGTGGCATGTATATCAAAAGGGTGTGGGGGTGGTTAATTAAAGACATCTACTTTCCATTTAATGAAAAAAAAGATATTAAACTGGCTGTGGTTCCTATGCAGAGTTTTATAAGTCATATATAAGCCTCTTGCATTTACTGTTTAGGTTCAATCAATATGGTTATCTATCTGTCAATTTTTCTTGCTCTTTAATGCAGCAAGAGAGCAGCCTTTTTTATGGATAGCTCAGAAAGTACTAAGCTATTCACTACATGCAGCGATAACAGAATGATTTGAAACACGTAACAGAAGCTTATCACTTTGCAGTATACCGAACCCGTCAAAATATTTTCCTAGAAATAAAGTGAAAATAGAAGTGCTCCATTTTTTATTACTTAAGTGGGTGGTGACATAGATGTTGCAGGCCTTTTGGATTTGTTCCTAGCTTTGTATTTTGGGGAAAATTTAGCATACGAGCGTTCGTTACCTTGTAGGAACATGAGGCCAATTTTGCTGTGAGATTTAAAAACTCTGCCTTGAGAATCAAACATTATCTCAATTGCCCTTGATTTCCTGTCCCTAAAATTTTATTGGAAATCCATGCATTGTTCTGCAGAACTGTGCATAAGATTTTCCAGGAATGCATCTTTTGATGTTCCCACAGACCTTAAAAACCTTTACTTTACTCAGTATTCTCAGCAATTTGTGCTCGAGCCCAATCTGAAAAGTACAGGCTTTCTTTCAGCTACCTCCTGCTGAGTTAGTCGATTTGAAATAATTTGTAAGCATCTAATTCCTAGAGGCTTAAATATACATACGGGTATCAAGATTCTGGATTTTAATGCAGCAGAGAGAGGATCAGCTGTTACTGCGGTCTCTAACCTCTACTTTTTTGAAGAAATGCATAGGATTTAACTACGCAGTTCTCTTTGAGTGGTAAGTAACAATCATCTGCCATCATACAATTTAAGTAGGTGGAATTCTATGTAATATAAAAGCTCTTTGTGATGTCCCAGGCTTGCCACAATTTACCAACCGTTAAAGGCAAGCTCAGAATTAATATATATATGTATGTTAAAACAGACTAAAGAGATGAAAGTTAATCAGAAAGGAAGAAGAAATAATGTTTACAGCTTGAGGCTTTCTACCATTCTTTCTAACGATTTCAGCTCCGGGGCCATTGTTATCAATTCTGTGTCACGATATCTGGTGCACTCCCACATGTGCCCCTGAAGTCACACAAGCGCCTTACGGCCTCCCGGTTCTGAAAGGGCTGCTTCACAGTTTCTGAATCTCGGAGGCTGGCAAGCCTGGGTGCTAGTGGTTACACTGCCTTTTGCTCAAGACAGCAAACCACAAAATTTCTTACTTTCACCCTTAGAAACCAATACTGTTAAGTAAAACCAAGGAGAAAGGTAAAAGAAATCAAAGGATCACAAAATCATAAAGAAACCCTTACAGGACATAACTAAAAGTCTACAGAGGCTCTGCTGTTCCCATTTCTCCACCAGAAACGGCCGGCGTGCTGCAGACAGGTCTGAACTAGCTCTGTGTATGTGTGAGTCAAGGTCTGGAAATCACACAACAGCATCCACTCAGAGGCAAGCATTAGTTCATGGGTGCATAAGTGCTGCTAACAGTACACCCTGCTCCAGTCTGGTAAGTCTGTGTGAACTTACCATGAATGTCTACGAGCTCAGAACTCACTAAACCACAATCCATTGGGCAGTGGAGACATGCCAGCAGCAAGGTATTAACAATGTTGTCCACTCCAGAGGAGCTGAAAGATGGATGGGCATCTCTGAGGGCAGAATTCGACCCAGCAAATGAGCAAAGATTCTTAGAGCAACACCTCAAGTGACACAAATTATATTATAAAATTGATCAGTTCCTTACACATGGCAGAATGCTTCCAGGGCACTCAACATCCTATTCCATTAAGCTGTGACAAATGAGACCATATTTCCACATTGGTCTGAACTCATCTTTTGAATCTGCTTATTCAAATATTTGGTTACTTATTCCCCTCCTCCTCCTTAAGATGGCAAAAACCGTCTTTTTCTTTTCCAACTTTGCATGTCTTAATAAATGCCATTATTGCAGGACCATCACCTAGGAATTTTATGTTTCACAGAATTCCTCATCTGAAGAGCAAGCAAAATTTTGAGAGAAATCACTGAAAAACATTTGGCATGCAATCTCTATGCGTACAGTCAGCAACTTGAAAAAATGGACTCAAAGATACAAGAGAGCCACAGTATAAATTATGCAGAAACGCACCAAAAAAGTAAGTCTCCTACTGCTAGTTTGAAGAAGATCACCACCACCACCTGGAACAGCGTTAGGATGGAAACCTGTGGAGCAGGAGCAAAATAGTTTCAAGCAGACGACTACGGCTTGAGGTGGCTAGGGAAGGTTCATAAATTGATAAGCACCACCGAAGGATCATAAGCCTCCACATCAATTGTATAAAGATTACAACAGAGCCACTCGCTGCAGTCATTCTGAAAAGGTTATGGGTTTCACAGGTGTGCACTGTCAGTTCTGATTAAGCTTAAACTAAACCAGTTATCTGTAACGTTGGATTGGAAGGAGTTTTATTGCTGAACGCAGGGTAAATCAAATTCGGGATACACATCTGTGGAAAAACACAGAGGGCCAAAGTTCACAGTCCTGACACAGGCAAAAAAAAAAAAAATGCAACCCTCCAAACTCAGGAGGAGATCTGCCTGTAAAAGATCCATCAGTCTGGCTAATGTCTTACGTTCTGTATGGGAAAGGAAAGTTATTCATCATCTTAACACAGCTTTGGGTTTTCTTTCCCTCTTCAAATTATTGTTCGCTCTTATAATGCAGACCGTTTTAAGATTATTATCTGCATTCATTTCTAAAGTGCCTAGAGTTTACCATATATCTGATCATAAATGAAATTAATTATACAACCATAGTTTTAACTACACAGGATATAAACTAAAGCAGCTATAGCAACAAATTCACAACGTAATTTTTCATCTGTGTGACTAGGAACCTTTCCAAGAACAACAGTTCACATCAGAGGTTCTCAGAGCTACGCAAAAAGACTGCGGGTGAAATCCTGCACCCAAACACCATTGCTGACTCCTCAATTGATTTCAACAGTGCCAAGATTTCACTCAAAAATTAAAGAAAGAAAAAATGCATTCTTAATAGCTGATACAAGTTGCAAAAGGTACATTCTATTTCCAAAAATATTTCGTATTAATGCTGCACTTTACAGTGCCTCTATTGACTCATAGTGTTAATAGATGGGAAAAGTGAAAAAATGTATTTGCTTTTGCAACATCATTATTTCCTTTGCATGCAATTATTTACTTGCCAAACAATGTTAGCGACAAATCGCAACAGATTATGAAGGCATCTACATCAGCAGATTTTTAACCTAAGGTAAAAATAAACAGAAACATCTGTAAAGTAATCTTGTACAAAGCTACGTTTATTAACAAATACATTTTCTAATAAAACACCATCTGCAAGCAACCCTCAGCTTCCACTTGATATAAATAGGCCTTTTACTGTTTTCAGATGCAGTTCCCAGAAAATTATTCCAAGCTCTACTGCAAAACACATCAGTCTTTGTTGCTGCCTGGAATGTTAATAAATAACATCAAGTTTTTAAATAGTCAAACAAATTATTGGCTTGAAACAATTCTTCCAACAGAAAAAGCTGACCTTTTGCAATAAAAGTGGTTTAAGAATGCATTGCTCCTCATTCCCAGTATAAAAATATTACCAAGAAGGGAAATATTTTGGAGAAAACAGAAAGCTATGTAAAACCCATACTGCAATTCTGCTTATACGTACACTGTAAACCTACCTTGCAAAGGTTACTGCTTTAGAGAAACTCAGAATAAGAGAAAAAGTATACAGAGTATAAATAGTTCAGTTGGTCTCCCTATTATACATCTGTGCTTGGAATGGACACGCAGATGAACCAACTAAAATGTTCCTCACAGGAATACTGTACTGACCAGCAATACAAAATTCAACAGCTTAAACTGTTGGTAGCAGAGATTAGGACTCAATCCCAATATTAAGAGCTCCTCAAAATGCATAAAAGCTTTAATGGGACACATTTTCATAAGCATTACTCAGAACTTAAGCCACATTAGTTCCATTAAAAGCAACAAGAATTTAGCAAACTCTGCAAATATACTCCTTACCAGTAGAACTATTTAGTACCACCAATATTCGAACATTGCCATTTTTCGTTACAGTTTAAAACAGCAATATTTCTTCAGATTAGCTCCTAACTGAAAATGCAAGAGTGAAAACTGCAGTTGAACTGAAATATTAGCATTCTCTGTACAGAATTATAGCCAGTATAGGAATATTACATCCAACAGAGATCTGGCCTTCTAATATTAATCAGAAACAAGCAATGTTAGTATTCCAAGTTGTGCTTTTAAAACTTCATTAAATATTGCTACTGGGATTATCACAACAAACTTTGCCAAAAGTAGTCATGCACGTTCTAGCAAAAAGGAATATTTTAGACTGTAATTCCAGGAAATGGAACTGCATATTTCCAGAGAAAAATATTCAGTGCATGAAATACTCAAGCGGTACTAAAGAGAAGATATTCTAAACTACTTACTTCACTAACAGGAGGAATGTTGAGCTTTGGTACTTTGTTCTTCGAACTAGGTGTGTTCACTTTTCCTTCCAGCAGTGTTCCAAAGGACTGATTTCCATATCCACTCTCAATTTCTATCGGAGGTTTCAATTCAGGTGAGTCATTGGGTACCTGGTCCTGACCGTCCATAGGCCTGACATACGCTGTAGGCTTTTGCTGGACCATGCTGTTTTTACAGTGAAGTCCTGGTGGGAAATTTTGGGTCGAAAGACCATTGTTCGCAGATAACAAAGAAGTGGAAGGAAGTGGAGATCCAGGACCATGACCTGCAAACTCCAGCTCTGTGGGTGACTTTGAATGACTGTTTTCTTTGTAAGTATGTTCTCCAGGTGCTGACTTTGAGTGAGTATGCCTCCTCGAATGTGAAGATGTTGCCATAGAATTTGCTTCCTCAGTTCCTCCACTTTTATGCTGCTCACTCTGACAGTTATAGAGGTCTTCATACCTGCCCTGTGACTGCTCATGAGAAGAGTTATGCTTTGTCCGACTCTGCTGACTACTGGATTGGCTTGGCTGGGCCCCACTAGAGTTGTGACCACCACGTGACCAGTCTGTCCTTGACTTCCTGCTGCTCTGGTGATTGTGTAGCAAAGTCGAATTAGATGACAGTGAAGAAGGCGGAGGCATTGATGCTGATGAATGGCCACTGATCTGATGAGATGGGATCATCCTGTTTCTTGGTTCTGGGAAAAAGTTCTGTTCATTTTTGTCAATGGGTGTCTGTGGGACAGAATTCTTTGGGATTCCTACAAGGTGGCTCTGGTTGGAATGATTGGTTAACAGGTCCTTCATCTCATCATAATTTCCCAATGTGTTCTGGACACGGTTTGCAAGGGCATCGCCTTTATTTGTCTAAAACATCAAAAAATAAAGGAAAAGAGTGAGTAAATTCCTGATTACAAAGTTACTACTAGAAATAGTTGTCTCAGAAGATGGCAAATGTTTAATGGTGTCATGCTGACATTTAATTTCATTTCAATTACATTTTGCATATGCTATGTAAGAAAAACCTATCAATAACTGTGTTCAAAGCACCTCTTGAAACAGGCTTGCATGAGTAACACTTGTATACTGTTTCCCATTTTCTTAAATACGGTCTCAGAAGTGTTTAAATTGCATCAGTTATGGATGTTAGGAGCAAAATAAGCTGATTTAATGTCAGAGGTGTTAGGCCTGCACATTTTGTATCATGCAAAACATGAACGCGCAACTACTGGCTACTGAGCATTTGAATTGCAATCACACAGTTTATTTAAGTACATTATTTCTTTATCGGCCCCTTGACCCATAGTCTTGCCATAAATAGAAGCCGGGTAATCTGTAATAAACATATAGTGCCAAACTCTTCGCTCCAGTGTAACTCCAATTACTCTTCTATAGAGAGTGCAGTTTGACCTGAGGTATCTACTATCTGAATCCAGAAAAGAAAAATCTTCTAACCCCTCAAAAGCTACAGTAGTTTTAAATAAAAGATCATTCAAAAATATTTTCTTATAGAACATAAATAGTCATGAGTGCCACATTCTTAAGTATCGTGATTCTTCTGTTGTCTGCAGGCTGGTTGTATTTGTGAATTGTGCTTTTCTTTGAATTCCAGTAATTATTAAATAACTACTGACTCATCTGTGTTTCACTGCTATTATACTTTTGAAGCAAGCAGTGGGATTTTTTTGTTCTTTTTCCTTTTCCCTTTCACCTGTAAAAAGCTGGACAAATAAGCTATACGTAGTTAATTTCCTCTCTCCTCCTGTTAACTCACCCCACAGAGACCCAAAGTACCAGCCTTCTTACTGACCTTTATGTCCCATTGAAATGACCAGCAGAGAACTAAAACATCTTATTCTCCATGCTTATTACTTTACAAGACTCAAAGGATAAAAACAAAGCAAAACTATAGTTCCTGTTCAAGCAGATGGTTAACTTCTACAGTCTGGAATTAAATGATGAAGTTGCAGTGTATGTAAATTACTTCAGGATACAGCTAACTACCCTTTTACTTATGTTTGTTTTTTCATTACCACTCAGTACAGCAAATAATGCCACAGTCCAAAGACGCCTTAACGCCAGGCCATAAAGATGGGGAAAAGCAGCACTATAAGCTTGTGTTTGGTTAGCGAGTGTCGCACTTCATTCCTCGACGAGGGATCCTACCATGCACTGATCGCATTTTCCTCAAGTATTAAGCAGAACTTTGAGCGATGAAAAAAATCCATGCATGGATTTGTCCTGAAGTAGCTGCTTATATTACCCACTGCTGAACTAGTCAGGAGATGAGAAGAATATTGCAGAAAGACTTTTTTTTTTCCCCTTAGTACTGCACATGCCATAAAAAATGTTGAAAAAGAAGATAAAAAATGCAAATTTCCTTTTGCTCATTCTCAGGGATTGTAACATATATTACCACTGCACTGAGGCAGTGATTTAAAAATTAACCGGTCCATGTTGTTCTCATCTATATAACATTTTGCCAGTGCTCCTAACTGACACAGTTAATAACCCCAGTCATGGAGAACCACGAATCACTTTTATTCACTAACTAAGTCCCTAGGTTGGTCATTTTAGTGGCAAAAATTATATTCTAGCTAAGCCAAGAATAAGCTCTTTGTATACGAGCAGTCTCCTTCAACTGAGTTGCACAATGAGCTGTTTGGGCAGCAGCCAAAACCAGGCTCTCTCTGTTCAACCCCCAAATTTAAAACAAGGAGATTCCATTGTGCTTAAGGGCCCAGCAGGAATTATGATGCGAAGTCTAAACACTTACATACTTGTTCTGTTTCCCCCTTCCCCAAACACTTCGGGATAGCACACAGGAAATAATCAAATATCGAAAAAAGCCTGACCACCAACCTTCACCTCTGGTTCAGCTACACTTCCAGGGTGCATTTAGCTTACTTTCCAGAAAGCAAAAGTTTACCAAAAAAAGAAAAAGAGCGCTGACAACATATCACCACTATAACACTTCAACAACACAGCACATTAAATGGCTCTTGTCTAGATCCTCACAGAGGGAATCGGTATTTTTATTTGAATGTGGAGCTTTTCAATAATTTCTGTGTTGGAGGTATCTGATTTTCTCAACTTATTTTCTTCTACTTGTCACATCGTGATAAATATAATTTGGCTTAATATTAACTATGTTTTATGCAGAACGTTCATATCCTGAGGATAAAAGACACTGTATAAATGTTAGGTATTATTATTTGTAGTCATTTACTGGGAGCATTAATAAAAAAAATATTTCCTGAAAAGCATGGAGATTAAATTAATTTAAACATCCTTAGCATATTTTAAGTGCATGAAAGTACATATAACAGATATTGAAGTCAATGGAAGAATTAGTGTTCTCTTCTAAGACCTTTGGACCAGACTGCAAGGCAAAAAACACATAGTGAATGTGAGCGGTAATTTGGCTTACGCTTAAATAAAACTAGAGCACACACAGCTAAGACCAGACTTGTGCATCACAATCTGAATGAGCTCAGGTGTGTAACGTACTACCTGCATTTAAGACATAAAGCATAACATTAATGTTTTTATTTTATTTCCTCAACAAACTCAGGGCTCTCATGAGAAGCAGAGTATTATTGACAAGCTTGGATACCAGAAAGACAAACACAAAATCCAGTCATAATTTCTGATTGCTCTTTGTTACTACCAGATTGGGGACAATTTCTGTCTTCATATGCTGGATAATTGGCTGACTTCTTAAAGGAAAACCTCTGTACATCATCTTTTCTGAACAGCATGTTGAATCACAATTTCGCCGCTATCAAGGAAATGCAGTGTTTTTTGAGTATTCCAAGGAATAAATTATACATCTAGTTTGTGACTCATGGCTTGTAGCCTTCCCCCTCATTCTAGGCTCTTGCTAATTTAGGAAATGTACACCTTCCTACATTTGCTTCTTTTGCTTTCAAAAAAGATCTGTAATAGAATCCTATTGGAAGACTAATTTGCTAGCTAGCTATTGCATTATAGTTTTACAAAGAAAAGAACTAATGCACTCAAATTTATAGGCCCAATTTACAAGCGTTTTGTGAAAATTTGTATGAAACTTGAGATTTCATAATTCATTCACTTTCTCACGCCTCCTAGTTAAACTAACCTCCACGGATTAGAAGCTGAGATCTTTTTTATATTAAGCTTGAATATAGTGGAGGGGCTCTACCTGAAAAAGATAAATGATTTAACATTCACCAAAGGCCCCCCAATGTAAATGCTGCCCATTGGGTTCTCTATCTCAAGCTGAACTCTTCTGAGGCAATTCCTTTAAAAAGTAACAAATACTCCTACTGTTTTTCACTCTCAGGAAAACTCTGACATTGCTTCTTCAAATGTCTGTTGTCGTAACACTACAGGCTCTTTTCTAATCACTTCTGCAATATTAAATTACTTTTTAGTAGAGACAGCAGTGACAGGACGAGGGGTAATGGTTTTAAACTAAAACAGGGTAGGTTTAGGCTGGATATAAGGAAGAAATTCTTTACAATGAGGGTGGTGAAACACTGGAACGGGTTGCC
>Ga0065711_1002409_pt1 | contig 54374 bp, 38 predicted proteins | sample Hoacrofraction12_FD_59098 | JGI IMG/M metagenome (GOLD analysis project Ga0065711, IMG submission 59098) | Hoatzin crop microbial communities from Cojedes, Venezuela - Epithelial fraction 12 v2 (version 2) | ecosystem: Host-associated > Birds > Digestive system > Esophagus > Crop | place...
CTTTTTTTTTTTTTTTTTTTGAAGTTGACATTTAAAAATAATACAGTCAGACTAGTCCACCCTCTCCATCAAGTGGATTGAAAAGAACAAGCTCAGCTTTCAAAGGTGTCTCATCGGTGGTTTCCTGAAACCTCCCTGGATCCATCCTGGTGTAGCACAGTCCTTGCCTTTCTATTCCTGGGAATAACAGTCTGAACTGAATCAAAGAAATTGGCCTAGATAATCTCTCATGCCCTTCATTTTGTTCACTGATTTAATGCTCTCCCCATACTTGGACACGGTGAAACTAACTGAGGTGCTCTGCATCCCACTGCCTGGGGAGGAGAGGTCAGAAAGTTTGAAAGGTTTCAAAGAACACTGCAGTCTGAGGAATTTTTCTCCCTGAGTTTGATGGATGCTGACTCTGTCCTTCAGAGAGGAAAAGACAATGAGGAAGGAAAGAAAGAATGGGAAAGAAGAAGGAAAAAGAAATGGTATAGGAATAAGACAGCAAGGAGATGCATAATTGAATATGGCTGAATAGTGTTTGTTCTGAATATGTTGTGTTTCCCAATGTGGCCTTCAGATTTGTATTCTCTGTGCAGAAATCCAGTTTCTTCTAGCAAATCCTGTAAACACCACCTGCTTCTGGTGTTTTAGATAATGAGATGGGCTGGAACTAGACCAGACCTTGGGTACAACTGGGGCTGAGGCTGATCAAAGTGGGACGGCAGTAAGAGCTTATCAATTATTTGAGAGGAAAGAGTCAATAAAAAGCCTTTTTCAATATAAATATCATCTTGTTCAATGTGGTGAGACTCTGGGGAGTGAGCTGTTCTCACGAGATGAAACTCTTCTAGTTGTTGATGATAACTAATGTTTGAAGACATCTTTGAGATATAGATCTAATAGCTGCTGCTTTGTCCTTGCTTGCCTCAGCCTTTTCTTGAGAGCCTGGGAATGGTACACAGCCATTCTCTGTAGGCCAGCGTATTTCTAGGTCCTGGTTCCTTATTACATAGTCCTGGTACCCTTTTCCCTGTGACCAAATTCCTCTTCCCCAGAGACTGTTCATCCTAGAGTTGCATCAGAGCAGGAGGGCAATGAGAAGGAAGTTTCCAGGTTTAGGAAGAAGGTATGCACACAACTGAATGCCTGCCACTCTGGTGTTGGTATGTCTCCCTTGACAGTTTCATTAAGCACTCTGTATTTGTGCTCGCAGGTATGTCTGGAGTGTTGTGTCCAGTTCTGGGCTCCCCAGGGCAAGAGAGATGTGGAGCTACTGGAGAAAGTCCAGCAAAGAGCCACTAAGATGATTAAGGAACTGGAACACCTTTCCTGTGAGGAGAAGCTGAAAGCTGGGACTGTTCAGCTTGGAGAAGAGAAGGCTCAGAGGGGATCTCATCAACGTGTGCAAATACCTGAAGGGAGAGTGTAAAGAAGTCAGAGCCAGGCTCTTTTCAGCGGTGCCCAGTGGCAGGACAAGAGGCAATGGGCACACACTGAAACACGAGAGGGTCCATCAGGAAGCAATTCTTTGCTGTGGGGGTGACCGAGTTGCCCAGATTTTGTAGACTCTCCATCCTTGGGGATACTGAAAAGCTGTCTGGACGTGGTCCTGGGCAACTGGCTGTGGGTGGTCCTGCTTGAGCAGGGGCTTGGACCAGATGACCTCCAGAAGTCCCTGCTAACCTCAACCAGTCTGTGACTCTGTCACACATGTTTGCATCGGCCTGCTTTCTCCTGAGTGTGCTTGTTTCCACGTTTAACCACATGCTCTGTAGCAAAGGTGACCAGATGAGTAGATCATGCGTGCTGGCTTTGCTGCCTGTGCCTCTGTGTCTGTGCACCCACGTGCGCCATCCTTTGCTCAGAAATACTCGTTAGCATGCACACACACACGAGAGTGCTCACACATGATTGCAGTATATTCACAGGTGCCTCATGCCTACGCACTCCCTGTGTTGCTAGTGCTGGTGCAGCTGAATGTTTGTTAGCAACCATGAGAAATTTTCCCCAAAAGGTCCTTTTAAAAGGAAAACTCGAGAAAGGGAAGGCTACTTTCTCTCGTGTCTCATACAAGAGGTGCAAAGCTGCCACTAACAAGCAGTCAGCTTCAAGGCTTGGGTTTCTCAGTCCTTTTCTGTTTGTTTTTGCACTCTGGACTCTGGCGTTTTAATCGTACCTATGTCATTTAAATTGCAACATCCTGATGTGTGAATATTCATCACATCAGTGTTCCAACAGTCACACTTGCCAGGTCCTAGGTGTGTTCATTAAACAGTCTGTGTCAGAAGAATCAATATTAGGTAGAGCTACAAAGATTATACTGAGTATCTGGGACTTAACGAGATTTTTTTTTCCCCTGTGTATCTGGTTGCAAAATCTAGCTAGTTCCTTACTGTATGTGCTTTCAGCCTGATTTCCAGATTGTGCAGCTTGACTGCCTGCATATCCACTGCTCCCTTTTCCCCTCAGAAAAAAGCTTTTGGCCAGACTTCAGCTAGACTTATCAAATCACAAAGAGAATGACGTTCCTACAAATTTTATGAAAAATGATGACTGGATAGTAGAGAAAGTCCAAAATTAGTCCCCCAGCGAGAGCAAAATAGGCAGAATTTAGCAATCAGCCACTGTTTGTAGCTCCCAGCCAGCCAATAAACAAGTTTATAGTTGTGACCGAGCTATCGCTTCTGCTCCCTCTTGCTCTGCCAAGCAGAAGGGAGGTGTGGGAGGGAGATCCTGGCTTTTGGGAGAGAGAAGAGACATTGCACTGGGGAAAAATGTTCAGGGACAAAGGACACAAAGCTGTAGGGAACCAGGCTTCATTACTTCTGGTGCACATGGAATAACTTGTTTTGATAAGTAGTTCAGAGGCCTTAAAAAAAAAAATCAATAATAGTAACCAGTGCTCCCTAGCAACCCTACAAAAACAAAGCAGTCTGTGCAGCTTAGTTTTCATGAGCAACAGTGTCTGCTTCATTACAGTAACAGATTTCAGTCTGAGCCTTTCAAGGGGTTCCCAGTAAGCAGAGAGCATGGGAAGGAAAGTGGCTGGGCCCTGCGTGACGGTGTCCAATCCCGCATTCCTTGCATAGAGAAGTTAATGGAAGAACTGGGTGTACAGGGAATTCTGACTTGGGGTTTGTGTTGTGCTGTTTAAGAATTGAGCAGCAGTAGCAGTCATGTGTGTGGACATGAGACAATTATAAAGGTCCTCTGTTTGCTTGCCTTGACTCGTACTTTGCCTGTGGTCTACAAAAGATACAGGAACTTAATCTCATATTAAACTACTTCTTATGTAATAATTGCCGTGAGTGTGCCCATGAGATGTTCTAGTTAGGATTCAGTACAGATTTACCTGAGCATGGCGCTCTCAAAATCCTTCTCCTAGAGCTGAAACTTTCTCAGTGACATTTACTTAGAGGCAGATTTATCATTTTAGGAAAGTAAGTTTAGTGAGTCAAAGGAGCAGGGTTTGATGATGGATTGCATACGGCGCAGAGGGAGAGGAGGCAGAAGCCCATCTGCAGGATTTACCCTTTGTACCTGGGTGGGAGCAGCAGCTGTTTGTGTATCTTGTGGGGCTGAGATACTCTGACATTTATACTGTAAACAGCCCTCATGCTTTCACCGACTTGACATCTCTGTCCATCGTACATGTGGGTGAGGTTAATACCAGTTTGCTTCTAACAAGGTGACAAGCAGTACAGAAGTGTCAGCCTCCTCCTTTCCATCCTTCAGAGCTCAGGTCACTGCTGGCTGACTGAGGAGGCACCCCTTGCCCTTTCCCAAGAAATAGGCTGCTAGCTTTCATCTCCTTTCTAAAAAACAAAAGCAGTTTGTGCCACAGCAAGAGACTCCTACATGGAGGACAGGCCCCTGGCACGCAGGGAAAGAGCTGCAGCAAGTGCTGAGCCTGGAATTCCCCTGTCCCACCTCCCTCACAGGTTCCCATGGCATCTGGGCAAAAGGCTCCCTGGAGGGGAGCACGGAGGCTGCAGAGCGGGAGCTTTCCCTGTGCTGCTGTGGCAAAGGTGGCAAACACACATGGGTCCGGACTCTCCTGAGAGGTGCTGGGTGTTAGGGACTGCCTGGATCAAAATGTTACTAAATCTGATTAACTGGGTTTGATGCTTCCTTGCTGGGGTCGATGGGAGGCAAACCACTTGCATTTCTGTCATTCATGCGTGGCTGGACTGTATAGGCCTCCAGTGGAAATTTTTAAGTCTGTCCCAGATTGCAGCCCTGATTCAATGGCTTGGGGAGGTCTGCAGGACCACAGGGTAACCCGGGCTTGTACTGCTCCTACCATGCACCTGCTCCACCTCCTCTCTCCTCCAGGCTATCTATACCCTGATGTAGCACATCCCCAGAATGAAAAGCCATCCTGTATTTATATGTTGAGTATTCAGACAGAGGCACACGCAGAGATCTGTCACTGTGAGAAAGCAACCCCTTCACATGCTGCATGGGATGCACCTGTTGGCGTTGCTGCACCAAGCGTGCCACTCGCACACTTGGCTCCTGTCTTGCCTTTCCGCTCCGCTAACGCTGCCTCTTGCAGCTCAGCACAATGACCTCTCTCGCCCATCGTGATCCATGCTCGAGGCACTGCCCCGCTGCCTCTGGCATGTGGGGTTATGCAGAAACAGAGAGCCGAGAAGGCTGTGCTGCAAATAGCTGGTGAGCAGTTCAGCATCCCCTGCTCTCGGTGGGCTGTGTTAATAAGCACACGCTGCAGCTCCAGCTTGCCCCTGGGGTCCCCTGCCACATCCCAGCATCAAAACACAGCCCCTCACCACGTAAATTGTACAAGAAGAAGCTTCCCAGGTCTGACACGCTGACTGTACGTGCTGTCTTGCAAGAGAGTTTGTTAATATTTACTAACTTTTGTAATGACCTCTGGGATCTCTGAACAAATCTGGGCAAACCATATGAGGCTTCTTTTTTGGCTAAGATTTATTGTGTGCAGAGCAGATTCAAATCCCAGCTCAGGGGAGTTTGCAGAGTGGGGTAGAACTGAGCAACACATGGAACAGACCTGAGGAAACTGCTCCAATCCTCTGTAGGATTGGAGCAGTTAAAAACTCTGAAACAGCTAAATTTCACATGTGCTGAGTGGCTACTGTTGTGGGCCACGAAGGGTCCCTGGAGTTGTAAAACCTGCAAATCCCACCCCTTTCCTCCAGCACGACTTTTCAGTGCCATATAAAGATGCTGCGTCACAGCATGCCGATGTGCTGCTGTCACGCTACAACATAAGCACTGCCGAGCTGCGCCTTCGTAACCTTCTTCCAGCAGGCGAGCTCCCAAGAGGAGGCATCCCCAGAACACGCTCCAAAACAGGCAGCCAGGAACAGAAAGTTCAGCACAAGCTTCAAGCGCTTGCAAGTTCTGCTGCAGTGTCCTTGAGTGCCCTCCCTCTGCCCCAAGCCTTTGCCTCTAATGCTTTCGGCTCCTACAACTTAATACACTTTACAAAACATTCCTTTTCTGTTTCTTTCCACCTTGTCAGCTCTCCAGCTCTGCTCCAGCCTCATCTCTTACAGCCTTTCCTTTCTTCCTTGCCTGCCTCTGCCTTTTGAACTCACTCTTTCCTATAAGGGCTTTGGTTCCAAAGCACATATCTGTCCCTAGCATTGTGTGTCCATATCACTGTTTTCTCTCATTTTGCTCCCTTGGTTGCTTTGTCATGCAAAATATTTTGGACAGTGTGGTTGTAAGATGTGATTAAAACTAGTGTTTGATCTATCTTGGCACATAGGACAGTCAATACCCATTAGACCTTGGGGGGGGCGGGATTTGAAGGTGGGGATATTCCAGTTCAAAGGTACATATAGCCAATTTCCATTTTAAAGTATTTTTCCCTAATGCTTGCCCCTCTGGAGTAATAAGGTGCTGCTTGCTTCAGTACTTCCTGCAGTATTTATGTTTCCCATTCTTAAAATGCCATGAACTCAGCATGGCTTTCAAGGTGAGGATTTCTGGGTATGTCTCCTTAGTGGTCGCTGTATCCGGTCATCACAGACTGAAACAGAAACTTAGAGTCTGAGAGCTGATTTTACAAAGAGTTAGTGCAAAATGGGCAATAGCAGATATTGGGAATTCTGCTTAATGCAGTGCTCAAAATAAGCAAGCAGGAACCTCTGCACAGCAGTGTTCAGGAGCTGCACGTGTACTGTTTAGGGAATACTGGGTGCTGTGGGCTGTGTTTGAAAGTGCAATGTAAATGGAAAGCCGTCACTTGGAGCAGTATCTGTGCAAAATTTCCCCAAAACTAGAAAGAGTAAACCTCATAGTCAGAGCTTTTCCACAAAACTGGAGATCTGCCAAGCTCTTTTTGATCCTCCTCTGTTCTCTGTGTTAAAATTAAGCCATATTATTTCATTTGAATCACTGGAATTCATGACAACTGTTAATTCCGAATACTTAGAAAACTTTCAGATAGTGAGTTGACAGTCCTAGAAATTAATACTATTAGCAAGTCAGCTTCAGTGCAGTTACTCCATACTGACACAGGCACAAGTGAGACAAGATTTGGTCCATAAGGAAACATTATTATGGCTTTGTAGCACACACAGAGAGAAGAGTCTCTTCAGTGGATTGGAAATATTCTTTTTCAAGGTTTCGCTGAGTGAACTTCTGTGCACGCACCCCAGTCTAGTTGTACCTGAAGTGAGATCAGTGGAGATGAATGGTGTTATGACAAGAAGAGAAGTGAGAGTATTAACATGACATTTTCCCTTTTATTGCATCTAAAGCATCTGATCCACAGCAGCCATCTGGACACGTAAGCTCTGAGGAGCTCCAGTGTCATTGCCTTGGGCTGTGCAGACCCTGGGCATTGCTGACTTGGAGGGTTCCTCTCGTAGGGATGCTCCCCACCTTCCCTCCTGCCTCACCAGGGCTCCAACCAAGAATGCCATAGCTTCTTGGGAGGGATGCCAAAGAAACCCTACAATATATGGAGAGCTGACCTTGGGCTGTTTGGCTGTGTGCCATAGGCCAAGACACCATCGTCCTGTAAAATAAACACCTCCTCATCCTTAGCACAGCAACATCTGTGAAGGATAAAGGCCAGTCTGACTGCTGGTGCTGCCAAACTGTCACCCCATTACAGCACTGGGGGAATCTCAGGCACTCATCCCGGCCCTGACGGATGTCTCCCAGCCTGGGTAATGAGATGCAAACGCTTTGATTTGCACGCTGGCAGCAGACAGGCCTGTCCCAGTGGAGCAGCCATATGTGCAAACTTCAGGTGTCTTCGCTGGGGCTGCATATGCTTTAAAGTGATTTATTTTTTTGGAACTCTGTTGCCTTTGCTGCCAGACTGTATAATGTCTTTTCAGCTTGTCCCCTGGCATCCTAGATTCTGTTTTAATGGAGTTTATCTTGTTGCCTTCTAAAATGGCATGTCAGTGGATGGTTCCTCACTTCTGTTAATGGAACAGATAGTGACCTCCCTCGCCAGCCTACAAAATTGCCTGGCAACACTGGGTGTAGGTTCCTAGGGTGGTAGATGGGACTCAACCTCTAAAACGTGATCCTGTTGATTTGGCTTAAGGAAATAGCTGTGCTTTGATCTTGATTCAGATCCATGTCATTATGTTCTGTATCAGCCTTCAAAAGCTGCACTGGGTGCCCGTAAGCACGTAGACTGGGTGTGGGGTGCAGTTCGGGGTGGAATGACCCCAGGTGAAAGTGGCTGTATCACGATTTTTTGGTGAATTGAAGCTTTTGTTAAAGCCAACAACGTTTGAGGGATCTTCAGATCTTATGGCTTGAGGAAGGTCTGCAGATGAACCAGTGCAGCATGCTGCTGTTAATCTAAGCAACAGCTTGAAGTGGCCCTTCAGCAGTGGCAGGGTATAAATGTCCTAAAACTGCTCTGGCTTTTGTGCATATGCATGTGTGGCAGGACTTGGGAGCTCTGGAGCTGCTGGGTTTGCCACCACAGGGACTGGGAGACACATGGCACAGTGTTTCCGGGCGATACTGCAAGGTTGTGGGTTGGAGAAGGGACAGATTGTACATAGCCACTTCAAACCTGGGTACTGGGCCTGGATACTGAATGTCTTTCCTCACGTCCTCTAAGACAAATCTTCCATGTGATGCTCATGCATTTTCTGGTTTTACAGGACAGCTTCAAAATCAAGACATCTAACAGTAGCATTGAAATTTCTGTAGGTTCATTGCCACTGATCCTCCTTTCATGTGGCTGTTCTTTGAATAAGGGGTGTTTTATGGATGATGATACAAAATGGCAATCGGCGTTGACATTACAGATTGTTATGTCCTTTTAAAATTTGTGTCCTGGTGACCTTGCCACAAATTTCAGTTTGCCATTTTGTGTGGGTTGCTGTATCCTTTAAGTAGCTGTGTTTCTTGTGTGTTGTGAAGGACTCTGCTATTTTGGAGGACAAAAGATTCATGTATAAAATTAGCATATTTATAGATAATGTAAATATGAATATAATTTATACCAAAGCATTGTGTGCTGCACAAATACAATCTCTGCTCTCCCCATCACACCTCATATGACCTGAGGCTTTATGGTGGCCTCAGATATCCCAATCAATCCCTACAAGGATTTGGAGTGCAAAAAAAGACACTGAGCACCTGCCAGAACCATTCACATCTCCTGTCTTCCATTTTTCCTAAACAAAATCCTCCCCAAACTCATAAAATATGTCAAAGTAACACCCCTAGAAATGTTTGCTGCATGTGGATGTGTTTACATAAAGTTTCCATCACTTGGTACTTCTGCTTGTCGTGCAGTTACAAATTAATGCCAGGGCTTGTATCGTGGTGAAGGGCACAGAAAATTTGCACCTGTACGTGTGTGAACACCATTTATACCCACATTACTTTCCAGCTGTTGTATCTGCAGTGCCGAGTGCCTAGGGAGGCATGTGCAAACAGCGCCAGCCATGCAACGTGGGGCTGGACACGTCTTTGGGCTTTTAAATTTTCTGCTGTGCTGGGGCAGCTGGATTTGTTCTTCTGGGCTGTTTCCGTGCAGGCTGAAACTACGCCCCTGGCCAGTTAATTTAGCTCCACTAGCCCCAGCCTAGGCTGGGGCTTCTGACTGGGGAGCCATTGCACAGACCTGGGCTCTGTTTAATGGAGTTGCTGTTATCCCCTTCCCAGGGACAGAATAAGCACAAGTGATGCATATTTTGGGCAATCACGGGAACTTTAAGTCTGTTGATAGACTGTGCAAGATATGGTTCTGCTTCAGATAAGTGAGGGTCATCAAGTAGTTACTGTGTGAGCAAATGTATAAAGAGTTCGAATGTCTGATGTGCCTACACCAAGGGAGCATCATCTTTGAGAGAGACCCTTTTAGGAGATGTCTGAGCACGGAGGGCTTTTCATCCTGGCTTGTTCAGTTAGGTGGAATCAAACTAGTTAATGAAATCTGGCTGCGTATTTAAATCGCCTCTTGCACATTCTGCTACCACCTGAAACTGTGGACACTAATCTCACTGGAATTTGGCAGGCTGGTTTCCTACTATCTGCTGTTGCTGCAGTTGACAGTAATAATGTATGAAGCAGGGAGCAGCCTAAGGTTTGATTTTTTTTTTTTCAGGGAATTGGGTTCTTATGGCTGGCAAGCTGAACCCACAGTCCTTTAGACGTGCCGAGACAGGTGACAGGCCAGTCACACAGGCAGAAAGCTATTTGCTGCCATGTTTCTGTGCTTCCAGGGTACAAAGGCTCAAATTCATGGAGGTATTTTTTAAAAGGGGGTTACCCCAGGGATGAATTTGGCCCAAGGAGGAGGCTATAGAGCGACAAGAAACAACACAGAGGGGGGAAATGAGAGCAATTAAAAAAATGAACCTGCTTGACCCTAATTTTGCAAATCTCTAGCTGTCAAAGAACGTACCTCAACTAATTATGTTTGGATGTGAAATTATGGAATCATTATAGCTCTGATTACACAGGTCTCCCAGCTCTTGCCTGCCATGGTGTCTGGGTGCGTGCGCTTTCTAATGGGATCTTTCATTTTACATTTGCTTTCTTGTTTTAGCTGTCCAGTTCTCTGGCAGTATCCAGAAATAGGCCTCCAAAAAAGAAATAATTGTATCCCACATCTAAAATGTGCTATCCTCAGCTGCTTTCCCACCTCCCTCCTTTGGCCTATGGAGACCAGAGTCATTGCTGTAGTTGGGCAATTATGCTTCAAAGCTGAGAACTGCACTGAACATTGCCAAAAACTGCTGAAGCAAGCGAAGCACTTGGGCTTTGAACGTATGGCGTGGAAGTGCAATCACTTCCCAGTCAGATGCTCTCCGGGTAAGAGCAGGGCAGCTGCATTTGGAATAATGAGCTAATATGAATGTTGGGTGGTTGAGAAGCTTTGCGTTTGGGTAGCAAATTAAGTGTAGTCTCTCTGATGCAAAATGTGTCTTCGGTTCCAGGATAAGGTCAGAGGTATAAAGACTCAGGGTTTCTGTGTGTTTCTGAAAAAAGAATTTTTCAAATTTGGACAGCTCAAAATATACCCGTTGTTTTATTTTTAAATTTTTTTTCCATTCTCTGACACAGCTGCTTGCAAAGTCCACGCTCTTTTTCCTTTAATAGTCAGACTGCCAAGATGCTCTGCATAGTATAAGAATAATTCAGCCATCCAAGCCTTTATCGGGGACCTTGCTCTAAGAAATCAATATGACCTGCCATCCCCAAGCAACTCTGAAAACAAACCCTTGCCTGCAGCTCTGATAATCAGAAGCAACTTTGGAGCAACAAATTAATGGGCACAGACTTGCACTTGTCGTTCTGAGCCTCTGTGTCCCTACTCCAGAGAGGACAGTTGAGCAAGGCATGACTGTCAGGACACAGCATCTGTAACCCCGTCCTTGTCAGCAACTTCACGTTAACGAACCAGCTTCCTATGTCTGCAATAAAACAGTTGGAGAAAACAAACAAAACAACCCTCTGCTGCAAAACACCACTCCCAAAATAGATTTTGGAGAGATTATTACATGAAACAGCACAGAGAGGAAAGGATGATTCAGAAAATAGCTTGCAACAGTCCTTTAAGCAGCTCGGGACTGTATGGTAAATAATGCAAGGCAAACTGCAGACTCGAAATGGAAGTGCTGGAAGGTCTCATCAGCACCTGAAATGTCTTTGGAGACCTTTCAGCAGCAAGGAAACACACCACAGACATAACTAGTTTTTCTAACACCTCCACTGGCCTCCCTGGCTCCTGGAGAAATGGAGTTTCTGAGCATTTAGGGGGAGTAGGGCTGAGTCACGGGCTTGAGGGAAACCCTGAGCTTCAGTTCAGTGAACCCACCAGCCACAAGCAAATGCAAAGTGAAGGCTCAGATCTCTTCTGTGTGTTTCCCACTGCAGCTAGCAGAGGTGCGTGGAGGGAAGCGGGGGGCAGGATTCGGTCATTCGAGGCTCGGAGGTGAGGAGAAGTTGAAACTGCTCCCTGTTTTCTGCAGCCCAGGATCCTTCACAGCTCTCTTGTACTTCCTGACCTTTCTAGTGCTCTCAGGAATAGCCTATGCACGTCGGCTGCTGGTGCCGAAAATTTCTTCTCTGGCACCCAGAGATTGCTCCTAGCTTTCCAGGATTTTGCCTTCCTGGCCTCCGCAGCAGAGCGGCCATACCTGTGTCCCAAAATGATGTGATCTGGCAGCACGGTTAATTGAGTGAACTGATACAGATATCTTGTACTGTAACCAACACCTCCAAGAGAGACATTGCCATTTCTAGCTCTTGTTTGTTGGATGTTTTAGATTTTTTTTCCTCTCTTTTTTTAATTTTATGGCTGTGAATTTTAAAAAAACTGAGCTTAAATCAAGAAGAAGATGAAGACCCAGAGGTTTAGTGTTACATGGTAAGAACATAGCAGAGCTAGGAACAGGACCACACGCCCCTGACCTCTTATCACCTAGTGCAATGACATTGTAACATGCAAGCAGCCCTTCACTGGCAATGATGATGACTGAAACAGAGTTAAAACTTTTCTTTCAAGGCCTCTTTGTCCTTCCTTTGCCCCCTTCTAGAAGGTGGTTTTAAAGCAGTGCCTGCATGAGCCTGGAGACCTGCTGTGTTGCTTTCCAGAAAGAATTCGTGCTCATTACAGAAATGGGCAGCAGATTATTTCATGTATATGTTTTCTGCATACTGAAAGTGTTTATGGAAGCAGGTTGCGTGCTTCATCATCGTTCCAAATAGACAGTTGCAAATGTATCCTCGCTGAGACATTAATGTGTGTCAATGTGCGTGTATAAGCAGCAGCGTTTGCATGCTTAATCGGGCACGTGGCCTTTGTTAATTAGACAGTCAGTTAATGCTTTATGTCTGTGGGTCTGCATGTGCAATCATTTGCCCAGAACCTCATTAATTTTACTGGCTGCCCCTCCTGTTGGAGTTCACAAATCAAGCTGAGCACGCACACAAATCCCTTTGAGTAGGTTTCTCTAATAAAGCAAATCAGGCATCAGAAGAAACTCTCAAAGAACATCGAAAACAACAAAGCTATAGAAGCCGACCTGGTGATTTTGCAAAGCGGCTTTGTGCTATCCAATGGGAGCTGCAAAGATCAGTTGAGAATTTCCCTTCGCAGCTAGGAGCAAGGAGGACTTGTCTGTCTTTTAGTTACTTGCTGTGTATGTGTATACACCTATACAGAAATGTGCAGTCATTGTATGAATTTTTGTGCATATTGAGTGTACATATTTCCTCTGAGACCTCTGGCAGATCTGCCAATTACCAGATCCAAAGAAACAGCCTCAGTTCACAACAACCCAGGTAGCACAGAGTCGAAGTACTCTTGTAGATGTGGCTTGTGTGTATACAAGCGCAGATTGCTTCCACATGCTCATTCTCAGCCCAGGAGAAAGGAAAGCAGCCAAAGGGCTTTCTTGAGAGTGGAATTAGGGAAATAACATTTTCACTCATTGTTCTAGACTATGGTCAAATGCAACAATGCGGCTCCTGGGACTGGTGGTGGCTGTGGACGTTTGCAAAGGATGATTTTCCTTCTTAGTGACCGACAGATCAGTAGGGGGGAGGTGTAGGAGATTCTTGCTTTCCTTTCTGTTTGCATTCTCTCAACTACAAAGCAATAAGCGTCACTGAAACACAGCCTAGCATTGATCACGAGGTGAAATCATCATTCCCACGGACTGCAGTGCAGGCAGTATTTCACTCAGGGTCTTCCAGAGATCATTCCATGTTATTGTTACTGTAGATAGCCTTGTCTATATATAGAAAGGTGAAAATGCTTCAGAAGTAGCAGCCTCTCTTCCCCTCCTTGCTGCCGGTGTGCTACGTTGCTTTGAGCTGCTCTGCTTGCTTTGTACACCTCTATTGGTGGAGGCACAGCACGAGTTGTGACTACGCTTTTGCCATCTGCACTGCAGTCCCTATTACGGATGCAGCGCTGAGCAGCTTATTTCACAACTGACTGAAGACAAGGGTATAAGCCCACGTGTCCGGATGAGGTTATTCCTTTCATCATTCAAAACTGATTTGGGAGTTGGCAAGGTAGAAGGTTCAAATTGGGAAAAGATACTCACGTAAATGTTCTCTGCAAAAATAAAAGGAATATTTATCATTTTTAAAGGACCAACCTACAGCACAGATATGGACATAATTAAAAAATGAGTTAGGCTCGCACCGTATTAATGCCTAGTTGCATGTTTCAGCCACATTCCTAAATTGAACTCTTTGTCTGGACTAACCCTGCACTAGGAGAGTGTTATTCCAGTACTGCAAATACACAAGAATATATGTGGAAATGTGGTGATTACATGTCTTGGTTCCATCTATATCTCCGAACTGGACTGTGTTATTACTAAGCTAAGGGATAACTGCGATGTAGCAAGGGAGAAGTGGCAGTGAAACTGTGCGCTTAAAATAGAGAGGGGTTATTTTCCTTTTTTTTACGCCCCCCCAGCTGTGCTTGCATAAATCTAGACTTGGTTCAGACGTTACAGGAGTTCCAAATGCTTTGGAAAAAAAATCAGTTATAGTTCTTGTGAAATAAATGTGTCTCTGCCCTGGCTGGGTTGCTGGGAGGGCTGAGGTAAGAAACAGGCTGATGTGTCATTAGCTGCCCTGAAACAGCTCCAGAAGTAATGTTTAATCAAAGCAAGCTGACATTTGTCTATTGAATTGTTATCAGAATTGCTTAGTCATTCATGTGCCATTGTGTTTCAGAATGGAGAGCAAGGGATTTATTCAGCTTGACATGAGCTGCTCCCAGCCATTAGCATTTCCCCAACATCCGACCGATATCTTCATTTCACACTGCTAAACAAGTCACCTTGAGGCCAAGGTACTGCTGACCCCCTCTGCACGAGGTTTCCTGTTAGAGCATTCCTGGAAGATGTTTTCTTCTTTATTATCACTCAGCATGCCAGCTCTCCAGCCTCTTGCGAGCAGCTTGGGGGACGATGGGGTCTGCCTGCTCTTTGCGTGCTGCTTTGGTTTCGTGTCACCATAAATAACACTAGAGATCTCCGGTACACACTACCAGCTCCACCTTTGCTGTAAATAAGCTCGAAGGCTCAGGAGACTGGCTGTGGGATTGCTGGTGTTTGAAATCACTTCGGATCAGAAGTCTTTGCCCCCTCTTCTGCTGGGTCTCAAGAAACAGCTGCTGTGAATTTTTAGGCTGTGTGTGGGAGGAAGAGCAGAGGTGACATTTGGAGCGGAGAGGGGGTGACTGAGTGAGGAAAGCAGGGATGTCTAGTTCGTGTGCGTATACATGCGAGGGAGAGGCAGACAGACAGACAAAGTGAATGTGCTGCTGAATGCAGGAGTGAAAGACAGGGAAGGTGTAGCCATAGAAACACCGTGTGCTTAGTAGTGATGGTTCAGAGCAACACAGCCCATTTCTTCAGCCTGAGGGAACCAGAATATTTTGGTGATATTTTGGGTTTGTGCTTGTGTGCGTCTGCCCTGGGCATGCACATGCATATCTTACACGTGTCTGTGGCTGCTGGTAAATACAGGAGTGCCCATGAGGACAGAAAGTACCTGAGTAAGTGGCATGGTACTGTTTAAAGAAAGATACACTGATCCGAGAGGAAGGCTGGCGTGGAGCCCTGGGCTTTCTCAAGGAGCTGAGGAGAAGGGGCAGCCGAGCAGTGGCAAGGGACGTGCAAGTGGAGCAGGTAAAGAAGGGAGGTGGTGTCTCACCGGTACCCAAAATATGCCTGTTCCCCTCTGGGAGCTGAACAGTACCAGGGAAAAAAACTCTTTCCTTCTGCAGACAGAGGATCTTTGCATAGGTGGGTACAGGGTGGCTCATGGGTGTTCACTCTGGGCGTAGGTTTTTGCTAGGCTTCAGCTCATCTAAGTCCTTGCAGCTGGGTCATGTGGTTCTCTCTAGTGCCAAAATCAGCTCTCGAGTGATCTGCCAGATTAGGAATCTGATCCCTCTGAAAACTAATCCAGCAGAAAGGGAAAAGACAAACAGATAGTTCCCAGCTGGATCAGCTCCCTGGCTTGGCTGATGCTCATGCCAACAGAAGGACAAAGGTGGGGACAGGAGTGGGGAGAAAGTGAAAATACCCCTTTCCTTGGAAGTTTGAACTAAAATCAGCTTAATTGCAAAACCACTGCTCCCTGAGTCTCTCCTGTCTGCACCAAAAAAGCTAGGAGCTGGGATGAAGAGCCTGGTGAGCTAACTTTCCACCCAGTGAAATATTGCTGTGTTTGCTGGGAGCTCGGTGGTGACGCTGGGGAGGAAAGCTGGCCAGTAACAGTGCAAGCCCTTACCTCTGATTTTAGGCACAGTTTGCATGAAGCTTATTAGTTAAGACGTCAATGTCCATGAATGTCCACTGATTGCTCCACAGCCCTGGCATTCCCAGCGGGTCTGGGAAGGAGTCAGTGTGGTGGTGGTGAATGTCTGTACATTGGGCTGAAAAAATGTTAAGCTTAATCTGCACCAGAGGGAAATTAAAACTATAGCATCTCTCACCCAGCACACGACATGCTTCAGGTTGCATCATTTAAATTGAAATGGCAAGCTGAAAATTTGGGGTCTTCTTGCACCTATCTTTCTGAGAAAAAAGAATGATATTGGAGTTTGCTCTTTTTAATACCGTTCCTGTTTAGACATAGCCACATCTGCTGTCTAGTTAACGATTAAAATTGATAGAATCATAGAGTCATTATCATAGAATCATTATCATAGAATCATTAAGGTTGGAAAAGATCTCTAAGATCATCAAGTCCAACTGTCAGATCATCAAGTCCAACGGTCATAGATGCCTGTGCAGACCAAATCGATGTCACACATGAGTGTTACACAAACGTCAGTGTCTCACAAACTGTTGTACCGGCACAGCTGAGATACAGGGGCAGCAAGGAACACGGGAGGGCGAGAGAATTGCTGCAGAGAGCATCACCGCCTCTTGCTTTGCATCCTGAAACCAGGGCCTGAGGTCAGGCTGAGGCTCCTGCGGCTGTGCCTGGCTTTCAGCTTCTTTCCCTCACCCTCTGTGTTTTTTGTTCCTCCCCTCCCTGAGCACTGCAGCCCAAACCCAAAACAATAACTAGAGGAAACCTCTGGCTGCATAGTTCTCATTCCTGAGCTGAGTTGCATATGGCTTTGCTTTGGGTGGAGACGTGCTTGTGTTCAAGCTTGGTTTTACTCCTATTGTTTCTAACCTGAGTGAAGCATAACTGTCATAGTCCCGAGCCTCACTGAGTCCCAACCCTCCCACAGCAGCACTGGTGCCGGTGGTGGTGAAATGCTCCCAGCCCTGAAATCTGTGAGGCTGCGTGCTGGCCTCCAAACCCAAGCCCCAGCGCCTGCGAGGCGGGAGCGTGGGCTGCCTTCAGCCTCAGATGTGCCTCAGCACAGACAGGGAGGTAGATAGGTACCATCAATATCTCTGTACCTCTGCTCTCTGGTGGTTAGAGCTGACCCCAGTGCAGGCAGTTGTGCAGTTATACCTGTTATGAGAAGATATCCCTGTATGGGAGGATTGAGCATATGTAATGTCAAAGCCTTTTGCATATGTGCTCAAGATGTCACATTGGTGAGCCTGCTTGGTTTAATGGTATGTGTGAGAAAATAATGGACGTGACCCAGCAGCTCTAACTTGGGCAGAACTTCAGTTGGGGAATGAATATAATCAGAGATGGGATCTCTGATCCCAGCCTCTTGTATTTAATGGTAAGTTTTATTTTGCAGGGCCTTGCTTTGAAATAATTTGTGTCTTTGTGCTTCTGTGAGATCAGATTTTTTTTTTCAATGCCGCAAGCTTGGGAGGCGTTTTCTGAGGGAAAGTGCATAGACAGGATCTTAATTTCTTCTGAGCAAGCTTACAGCAAATCTGCTGCTTTGAAATGTCACTGGTTCCCTGGTCAGGAAAAAAATGAAACAAAACCAGAGTGGATGACAAAAAAAACCCCCAAACATGGAACTTCAAACTCTGGTTTTCTCTTACAAAAAAATGACAGTGCCCCCAGAAGTTAAAGGGATAATAAAGCTGTGCTTGAAACAGCCAGGCAAGAAACACTGATGATTTAGTGGGTGACAGGAAATCCTTTTTCCTGCTGCTGGGAAAAAATACAGAGTGTGAAGCAGATAACTCTGCTGCATGCACCTCTCTCTGATTGGGATGTTGCAGGAACACTTCACATCCTCTCTCTGGCAATGGGATTTATCCAGAATTAATCCCCCTCGTTGTGTGCTCCCCGGTGATAGCAACAGGCAGAGAGCAGAGGAAGTGGTCCCGCTCCACCAGCTGCAGCTGGGCCTCACGGGAGATTCGACAAGGGAAAAGAGGGGCTCTGACCTGCCAACCCCTTCCCTTGGTCCCAGTGTGACCTGGGTGAAAACGGTCCTGCCTTCAGCCCTGCCTCCTGCCCCTCTTGGAGATCCCCAGCAAGGAGGTCTGTGCAGCCACTTCGTAAACTGCAAGGTTTTATGGCATTTCGAGGTAAACTGTCACCTACTTTAGGTTTATCTTTGAATGGCGGTTGTAAACTGCTCGTCAGACACAGCTCCCCAGGGTAGGGTAGATGGGCCCAGGTTTACTCTGCTGATTCCCCATCTGCCTAGATGGGACCGGCTGTGATATTGGCCTTACAGGCACAAGAGTGTGGCAAATAGCATAACCGTAACTGAGATACCGTCTATACTTTGCAGTGCTTCCATGCTACAGTAGAAACAGCAATAGATTTTTCTCTTGCTTTTTGTCATATCTATTTCAGCTCTAAGCCTTTACCACAAATTACTGTTTTATATGCCACGTCCCTGCAGCGATGTGGCAATATCCAGACCCGATGCAGTCTGGGGCTGCTGTAGTCCCAGGAAAAATTGTCCCTGCACGCTTCAGCTGGACGTCAGACTTGGGGCAGGGGAGGACTCGAAGGGGAATTACTTGGGCAGGCGATGTCCTGCGGCGCAGGAGCCGCTCGAGGATGCTCGCTTTCGACATCCCCTGGAAGGGGAAGACATCACATGGCACCATGGTCGGGTTATTCCTCACAGATGTGCTGCTTGTTGTGGGTGGGCTTGCTCCACGTCATGCCCTGCCTGAAAGAAAGGTTTTCTTATCTCATGAACCCGGTGGCTGGAGTCTGAGTAGGATCCTGTCACGTGGGGCCTGTGGCAGCTCTTGGGGTGGAAGATGGTTGGGAAGTGCTTTTGCACCAGAAATAAATAACAACCAATATTTGTTCCCCCTCAAACAAGCACATGAATCAGTTAAAATCAATGTAAGTAGTCTCAGAATTGGGAAACACATCCTTCTTCTTTATGTCTCTTAGGGAAAAAATGTATACGGGAATGGCAGCTCTTTTCTGCTCCCCCTGAAAGCCCATGAACTGAGCTTGTTGTGTGCAGAGGGTCACAAAGGACAGGGTTTCTGTGTGCGCAGCAAAGAGCCACAAATGCTGCCAAAAGTTCTGCATCTATAAACTGAGTTGTTCCCTCAATTTTTTATTTAATTATCCAGACTTTGTGGGTCTGGGAGGCTTGGGCTGGATATTTGATGGGAACAGATGTTCTTCCAAAATTTCCAGTACGCTTTGATTCAGATCAAACCAGGAATAGCACAAGAACAATCTTTTGTAGGAGCTGGCACCTCCTGGCCGGGGCCCCAGCCACAGTGCAGGCATGCGGAGGCTGATGCTGCAGTGAAACATGCTGAAGAGAGCGAGCCGGAATTTTCTGGACCTTGAAAAAAAGGCTTTAAACAGCGTGCCAGAGTTTGTACTGGTTCTGCCAGTAATTCTCCATCCTGGCTTTAGTAACTGGAGTTCCAGCTGGGGTGTGTTTTTTAAGAAGAAACTGGTTACTAGTGATAGGTCTGGCTCAGGATGGGTATGCTGTCTTGGACCGAGGTCTTGGTGTATGTTTTCAGATTGGGCTCATCCANGTGTAATGTGTAGAACGCACCCCTTTGTTCCAAATTACCTCCATGCTCCAGAGAAATGTTGTTGCCGTTTTTGCTGCTTGAGCCCAGATTTACCCCAGCTCTGATTTCTCACAGTCCTTTTCCGCACCAAGAGATGCAGATCTTTTCCCTCCATCTTCTCATTCACATCTGGTGTTAGCAGCATGTANCTGTCTTCTAGAAGTGTTTCAGGCCAGTGGGTAGCTGAGGCAGCTTCAGTGGGTAGAGACTGCTGAAAGAAACTCCCCTTTAGGAGGAAGGACGCTATTTAAAATGCTACATGAGTGAAAAAAGNCCANATGGAAACCACTAGACCTTCTCTAGGGAAAGCTGCTGAGGGACACACCTTAAGTGCTGGTATGGGAGACAGCTAGATATCCTGCGTTTTGCTTCTGATATTTTCCTGTTCTTATTACAGGTGTTTCCACATATTTGCTGAGACGCTCCCTGTGCACAGTGCCAGTGCCTGTACAAGCTTTCCTGGCATAAAGTGCTGTGATCTGAGGAACCAGCACCCGGCACCACCCCTGTCTTTGATGTTATCCATCAGCACGTCAAGATGCTCTGTCCCTTGTCCTTTCGCTTCTTGGCTAGGGAAGAGCTTTTATGTTTTGGGTTTTTTTCCTTTCAGCTTTCATCTCAATTTTCTAAGCACTGAACCCACCACGTTCATTTGTGTGCTCCACCACAGCTGCCAGTTACTTAGGAAAGTCTGTATCTTCAAATCACCTGATTTATGAGCTCAGAAAGGTTGCCCCTTGGTCCTGGGCACAGCTTAGTCTTTTGGAAATGCTTGAAAACTAAATATAACAATAATCACCATAACTAAGAAAATACAGCAAACCAAAAATTTGCAGTGACCATGCATTTGTGTGTACAAAAACTGCTCTAAGCTAGCAGCCTAGGGTATCTATGTACTTGGTACTCCAAGCAACATGCCCGGTTGCAGCAAGGCAAAGCCCAGGTTGGGCTGCCAGCTCCTTGAAAACTTGGAAATGCTTACATTCCTTGCNCACTTTCGTTTCTACTTTTGGANCTACACTACTTCAGATCAGATTTAAAGTTCAGNTAAATGTTGCATTATTGGCATGAGNTGTAATGACTGTTGTGTAGATATACCCANATGCCTTTTCTTCATGAGATTTTGGTGATTCCAGCAAATGCGGGTTACCTTTACACAATACAATGCAAGATGCAATGCAATATTTCTCCTGTGCTCCAGACTCTTGATTTTACCTCAAAGTGGGGTGGGATATTATCAACAGACCAGGATATGGTCCCTAATAGCCAAACATTTTTAATAGCCTACCAAAAGCCATTAGAACTGAGACATCACAGTTGGTCTTTTTCCCATGTTTTTTGCAAACATATATGTATATATATGGCTGAGCCAGATTCATGCTGGCAGGTGGAGGGAGGTATATTCATTTTTCTGAGCCGCAAAAGCTGCTTCCCATGCTAAAGCACTTTGCTAGGGGAGAAGCTGGCTGTGTCTCCAGTTGCCCTCTCCCTGGGGCCCCTGGCAGAGTGGTTCGTGGGATGGTCCTTCCACTCTGGTCATGCCCACTCCAGTCCACTCCATCTGCTCTGGGACCACGTGCATGGCTGGTTCTCACCAGAGGGGAGGGTAACACTGCCGCGTACTGTTAATTTCGACAGCTTTTCTCCCCCTCCCCTTTGCTAGTGCTAGGAGCCCTGCACCCCGGCTCCCATTAGCAGAAGCTGGCACAAATTAAAAACAAATTTAGCCTTGGTGTCTGTGTTCTCAGTGAATTTCACCTCGGCTGATTATTTTTATGGCGTGTTGACAAAACGGTACGTGTGTGCGGGAAGTCTATTGCACGTCCCTGGAAAATGCCAAATGAGTCACTTTGGGAGTGCTAAAACGCATCCCTCCACATGGAACATGCACATGTGCCTGCGTTTGGGAGACAGCGGGGTGAGAACAGGGCATCCACCACAATTATTTGTCTCAGTAAATGATTTTCTTTTTCTTTTTCTGGTGTGCGTGCTCTAGCTGCTTTGTCGTGATAACTGCATCTGCTGCTTCAGGCTCATCATAATCAAACCTCCCCCCTCGCCCCCGTCTCTGAGTTGCCAGGCAGCGGACTGATGGCTTCAACGCCCATTGGGAACCCATTACTCAACTCATCTTGTGCTCGGGATTATTCACATTCTGCTGGTGATATTTACGGTCACAGCTGCTAAAACGGTGTTTGCAAATTTATGCTGATTTGATTAGCTAGTTTAGTCATCATAGCTTCTAAGAGCAGGATCTGGCCATAAAATTGCTTTCTGCTGCATGTGACTTGCTAATGGTGTGTCACATGAGAGCACGAGCCCCGGTGCAGCGCAAGGGCTGGAAGAGACCATATGGTGCATCGAAAGCCCCCTCCACCATCTCCAGAAAATTTTATACCCTCTGCAACTGCACCACAGGCAAAGCATTATCACCTCTGTTGAACCATGTCACCATTCATCCACCTTAATGATATACCAGTAAGTTAACTGGGTTTTCGATAAAACTAGCCCTAAATCAGCCATGCCACGGAACGCGCATGGTTTCCTTACTCTGTGTCATCTTCTGTCCCGTGGGCACTTGCAGAGCTGTTTGGAGCACGGTGGCAGTCCCTGGGTTTCTGCTACTGTGGTTATATCCAACATACTCTTGGTTTTGTTTCCCTTGGCTGCCCCTTGAGCGAGAGAGGCAATCCCCAGTTATACTTTGAACCTCTTCTGAGGCCTCTGCCTGACGGATTTGGGCACGGCTCACCATCTGGCATTATCTGTGGGTGATGGAGCTTTCTCTGCGGCAGCCATGGCAGAAATAAACTCACTCCACCTTGAAATCCAGCTTGTTGCCATTTAGAAGAAAAAAAAGGCTAAAACCTTGTTTTCCCCCAGAGAGCTTTCTAAATTACTACCACTACTATAGATACGTTTTAACCATCTGTGTAATTCTGAAGTCTCTCTGGATGAAAAGGAAGCATTCATTTAATAAAATAAGTACTACATAAGGAGCGGTGTGCTCTCAATATTTTTAGAGTTACTTTTGCATTGGTAACGTGTCAACTCAACCTTTCCTTGTAGTGGTTTGAGCAGCCTTGACTTGGGGGGCAACGCTATGGTAGATCTGCAGACGTATCCTCCAGCTGAATTCCCTCCTTCTAACAGTGTCGGGTCTGTAGCCTGCCATTTACTGTTTCCCTGCCATTGCTACCATTTCAAAGAATCCTTTCAGAAACAGTTTCCTCATTTTCTTCAAAATGACATTTTTTTAGGTCTTCTCAGACAAGTGCACTCTCACACTGCCATGCCTTAGGTTTCTTTGAGCTTTTCCTCCTCTTCCCCTGATCCCCCAGGCCTTTCAATTACTTTTTAATGTTTTTCTGGCCTTCTTCCTGGAAAGTGCTGCATGCGTAACCTTGCCTGTGGCCCTATCCAGGCATGCTTTGAGCAGGATATAAAGCAGTTGCTCATCTGGGATGTCAAAATCCGAGTCTCTCTTACTGTAAAACATCAGTAATGCCGGACCTCCTGCTCCTCCCAGGTGGGAGTGTAAATGCAAGGGGACTAAATTCAACATCTGGTTATGCTGTAGGTGGAGTTGGCTTCCACTACTGTCATTGCAAAGGGGGAAATGGCCCCTGCTTAGTGCTGTGATGGGTAAAGAGCTGAGGTGCTGGCTGGGTGAAGCTGGTCCCAGCTCTCCGTTAGGGGCAACATATGGGAGCAATGGGGAATGGAGGATGTTGGGGCAAGCAAGTGCCTGGTTACATTTTGGGAGAGGTTGGGAGATGAAAGTGGAGCCAGCATTTGTAACGGACACGAGCTCGTTAGCAGTCAATGTGTGGTTTGAGGAGGACTGTTCTGAAGAGAACGAAGTTGTTATAATGAGTCTGTATTTCTTTAAACACTGAAACAGTTTTAAAATGTTTAATATTTTGAGATGGATATTCAGCTCATGAAAAGAGGAATTTCCCAGAGTTTTTAGGAAATTATGTAACCCTGATGATTGTCATTTCATTAAAAAGGCAAGTGTTGCCTTCACCCATGCAATATGGTGAGGACATTGGCCCTGTCACTGGGCAGTATCTGCTGCTTCAGCCCTGGCCCTGGAGGCCCTATGGTGCAGTGTCCCTACTTTACCCAGCCTAGGTTCCCTCTGCCAAGGCTCTCCAGTCTTAAAGATGGTGGCATGGCATAAGGAGATGGCTCAGCTTCCTTCAGAGGAGGGTACGGTTTGACAGGATCAGACTAAGCAGGGGGAAAGGCAAGGTGAGGATTAGACAAAGTCCAGGCACCCAACTGGTCCTGCTTTGAAAAGCGTTGCTGGTGGATTTAATGACAAAAAAAACAACAGGGAATATGGTAGCTTCTGTGCTCTTTCAGCTCCTCAACTGTGTGTCAACATAGAGGTCCAACCCCAAACCACTTACTCCAAGCTGCAAGGTTCCCCTCCTGGGATCTGTGTGGCAGTGGCTTAGTCATTTCTAGAAAAGCCCTGCTGGATGCTTTCATTTTGTTTCAGTTCAGCAAAATTTTTAGTTGTTTTTTTGCCATAAGGATTTAACACCTTAATCAGGGCTTTGCGTTTTCTGTCTTGAACCTCAAAGTGAGGGTAGAGGGCAGATTTTGGAGAAACGTGCCCAGATTTGTACCAGGTTTTAATCGTGCTTATCCATTCTGCACAGATTGTTTGCCCATATGAAGCAATTCCCTGTCTTGCCCACATTAACATTTCCTGATGAGCCAGTGTGTTAATTTTGTGCTCCATGATTCTCTGCTCACGGGCTTCTGCTGGCAGAGCGGCTGCCTTCCCTTCTGTTAAATCACCCTGCGCTACCGTGCCCTCAGCTCTCATCGGGCTCCATTGGGTTTGTGAATCCATCCCCACTTCCGCTTCAAGTCAGGTAGCACATTTTCTCCCCTAGATTTTGTCCAAGAGGAGGCTTTTGTATTATCATCTCTTTAATTAAATGGACGTGCTGACTTGATCGAGACATAAAAGGCATCGTACAGAAGCTCGCTGGCACACCATCAAGCGGTGTCCCCCATTTGAGCTGATAAACTCAAGGAGAAGCTGCCCTTTCAAGCCTCTGGAAGACTAAATACCAAGCCAAGATGTGATACTGCAAGGCCACGATAAGAAGGGACTAAATCACAAATGCTGATTGCATGGGAGGAATAAAGACAGAAAGGGAGCCCTGCGCTCCAGCAGCAGCGATGCCCTGTGTGCACCTTTTTTATAGCAATCCTTGCGGGGAACCAGGTGGGAACAACAGCTTTTCCACATCCCGGCACAAGTACTGCTTCCCTTCCAATATCCGCCGCAATAGTGGGGATGCAGGAGCCAGCAGGGGGAATTGCCAGGGAAAGATGCACTCAGTTAAAAATAGAGAGAAAGTCCCCAAAGATCTGACACGGTTTTGTCAGACAGGACTTGCAACAGATGACTCTTGTGAGGATTCCTCACTCTTGGGAAATGCTTTGCGGTTTGTCATCGCCGGGGAGCGGGCAGCAGGAACGATGCAAAGAACAGAACAGGCCCAGGAGGAGCTGGCATTAAGAGAGCCATAGCTGAAAAATCAACATGGAAATTGTATTAAAAATGTTTGCTCTCGCTGTTTGCAACCCGGACACTGCAACTCCTGGAGGCAGGAGGTGAAACCATCTCGCTACAGCCAATTCCAGGAGCTCGAACCCTCTGACTCAGCCCTTCTTCCCCCCAGAATCAGGGGGACAGTGCGAGAACCTCCTCCTCGCTCCCCTCAGCTAAGGACACTCTGGGTTTCCTCAGCTTTTGAGCTTTGCTGTGCAACCAGGAGTGCTATATGCTTCTTACAAGAAAAAGGTGAAGTGCTACATTTGCCCTCCCTCGATTCTGGAGCTGGTGCTTTAAGAAACATCCCTCCCACCCACCTGCCCCTTCACCGCACCTAAAATGTCACGAGTGTTTCAGTAAACCCACAGGGATTGGCAAAATCGCTGAACAGAAGCGGCACTGTGATACCATGGTGATGGTTGCTACTGAAAATCCTTCACTAGGTAGGAGCAAATGCGGGAGGGAGCCTGCTCCGCCGACGGGCTGGGGAGCCGTGCCCGAAGCCAACAGCTGAAGTGCTGGCTGCTAAATTTAGATTTTCCACCTCTTGTTCTCCCCTCCGCCCTGGTTTAAGAGAACACGCTGCTTTTTCTAGTATGTGCTCACTAACGGCTTTTGTTTTCTTTCAAACGCCTCCAGCAAAGGGGCCAAATGTATTATCAAAAGAAGCCAAGGAGCTATAATCAATATTTCAGCGCCTGTTCTGTCGGTGGTGTTAGGTTAAGCACTGCGAGCAGAAGCCATGAGGTTTGCCTGCTCCTGCTCCCATGTCCCTCTTGCCCTAGACCTTGCTTCCTGGTTGCCATGGGGCAAGCCCTGCATTTCCATCTAAACCCAACATGGCCTGGCATGAGGGGCTGATAATCAACACACGCTGTAATATGGATCTTCCTTCCCCATCACCCAGTTACACCGCAGGGCCTTGTTTCAGTCCCGGAACAGAGTACAGGCTGGCTTTCCTCCAACCAATCACTCTGTCTAGGTGTAGTATTTTTACTTTGCCTATTGTGCTGCTACAAAAAAGCTGAATTTCAACAAAATATACTTCTGTATTATTTTATACAACAGTTCAGTGACTTGATGACTCCAGTTTTGGATCACCTCATTCAAGCTGCTTTTCCTCTGCTTCTCTATGCAAATGATGGCTCTTCTGTCTGGGTAATGACAAGCTTTTAGTGAAAGGTTTGTATGAAAGATGCTATTATGCTACATATTCTTTGCAGTGCATCAGGATGTCTTGTTACAGCAGCCTTGTTTCTTATTAACACTTGACTTAAGCCATCCAGACTCACATGCTGGGGGAAATGAGGGGGCTGTTATTTATTCTGACCTATTTGTCTGTTAGTGGCAATGACTATCTGGGAATGCATGGAAGAAGAAAGCTTCAGATCTTCCTCTGCAGACATGTTGGAGCAACGCGCTCTTATCAGATCAGCGGAGCTCAGATGCTCAGACAGAAAGATAGGCTTGCTTTGCTCTCAGCTTTTTGCATATCCTAATGAATCTCATTTGCTCAGCCCCGAAGGCAGGTCATCAGAGTATGTCCCGCCACCCCCAGCCTCAGAGGGAACTGCAGGGTGAGGGTAATAAATCAGGGTGCAGGAGGGCTGCTGCGCCCGGGCCCCGTGCCGCTGGAGGGTGCGGGACGGCGCAGGCGGGAGCTCGGCGCAGGCTGGCGTCAGCAGCACGCAGCCGGCGCTGCAGCAAACGCACCCTGGACGAGGACAGGCTGGGCACTCGGTGTTTGTAATTAGGGCTTCTGGTCAACTTGCGTGAGTCAGCCGAGGCTCGTGTGTGCACATGGCTGTGCGTACCTGCCCCAGGAACGGGGCCCGGTATGGGGAGGCCTGCGCTTTGTCTGTCTTCTGGAAGAGCTGTTCCATTCTTGAGAGCTTTCCTTTAAAATCTGGGGAGTCAGAGGAGAAGAAAAATGTTTCTTCTCTTACGTTTTGCTACCTTTGCTCATGCTTACAGGTTGTAAATTATGGACAAGATGGCAGAGCAGAATTTGGAGGCAGACAGGAGGCTTGGCAGGATTTGTGCCACGCTTCCAGAGCTTGCACAAGCATTGCATTAATCTCTTGAACTTCTGTGAAATGTTATTAGTGTCCCCACTTCACGCACAAAACGACAGCGGCGAGGATTGTGCTGACCAGCCCAAAGAATGCTGAGCAAGCACTCGCCTCGCTCAGAGTTGGGGTCACACATTTGGACTTACCTCAACCCTTTTTCTTGTGCTGAGCACAGCTCACCCTCAGGGAATTGCTGTCTGCTTGCACATCTCAAAGCCCACTCAGTTTTCTGGGCCCCTGAGACTCTTCGAGAGCACAAAGGTGGTTTAACTCCCTTACTTCATGGTTACCTGTTTTCGGTTGCACCTCTGAGGGTCCACCATCTGGGCACATACGGGCCATGGGGAAGCCTGCAGATTATTTTTGAGAGGTCACAGCTTATATTGCACAACTCTCAAGCTTGTTTTCTATTTTTAAGCAGGCTAAAATTGCATATGTACCACAGAGCTCATAGGGTGTCTGGGCTGTCTGCGCAACAGGCAATTTGCTGTGCCAGTGCCAGCTCTGCGCGAACTCCAAGCCCAGTCAATCAATGTCGTCTCCATAGAGAAGGAAGAAAAAAAGTCACATCTATTGTAGTCCATCAGCTTCCCTACCCACTCCAAGCCATTAGCGCTGAAGACTTTTCAACTACATCCACATAAAATGCATCCTGCCATTCTATTCCTGGTGATACGCTTTAAGACTCATTTTTTATGCCGCTTTCAAAGTTCAGAGGCAATACATTGGTGTCAGAGACATACTGTCCCTTTATTTTGCAGCCTGGGAAATGTCTGAGGACAGCAGGCACCTGATTGCCTCTGTAACTCTCCAGAGATTTATATGCCAGTGTAATGAGAATGAACATTGAGCAGCAAATGGACATCAGAGACATATAGCTCTGCCTATAGTTTTGGAAGAGGACGGCCTTTGCATTCCTGGGTTGTGCTCTGAGTAGGTGGATGAGAAGAAAATAACTAGGTAGCTGCAAAGCCAGAACTAAGCAATCTGAAAAGGAGCAGCAGAGCTCTGAAAGTGAAATTCGGAGTTTGGGTCATTTATAAGGTTAGATGGGAGGCAGTGGATGATTAAGTGGTTTGTGTATATCAGGGCAGCTTCTGGGACTGACTTTCATGTGAACAGGGAATGATCAGGAGATGATTCAGCCTGGGACTTCAGTCCTGGCCACCTTGAAGAATACTAGAGGTGAGATGTGGTAGGGCACTTCAGGGAGTTTGACAGCAGATTGAGTTACTTGTCTAAACATAACTTCTTTCTCTCTCCTGATTGTTTTGAGCTTTTGGGTTTGGATTTGGAGGTACTATCTTTGCTGTATCACTTGCCTTTGTAATGAACTTTCCAGGTGAATGCACATACAGGAGAGCGGCAAGGACTCCTTGTGCATTATACAACATTTGTTACAGTGCAGCACACGCACTACCCATAGCCTAGAAACCAGTGTCAGCAGAGTGTGAATGATGCCAGGGACAGGCATTAAAGCAAATTCCACAACGAGGGGAAGCTATTCAACCCGAGATATTTTTGCCATGATATTTGAAGATGGAGCATGCATGTGCCTCTAGGTACATAGGGCAGAACTAGGGACCACACTGGACCTCGCTACGCCTTATCACAGCCCTTAAATAGGTTTACAGATTTCAAACGACCCAAGTTGGAAATAGTCTATGAAAAGTCTGTGTGTAATAAGACATCTGGGACTTGCTCATCTAGGGTCTTGCATGGGCCTTTTTGGTCCTGTGGTTCCTTTCCAGAGTGATAAAACAGAAGTCATTGGTGTTAATTTAATGGAAAGTCCCAGCACCCTCTTCCAGATGTATAAACTACCACACAGCAAAGGAGGCAAAAACCAGACCTGTAATATTCAAATCTAGAAACATATGCCGTATGTGAATGTTGCTAAGTGCAGCCTCTACCACCCATATCCCGTAGGTAATGGTACACTCTTTGGCATAATTAGTGATTACGGCTTTGTGCATCTATAACAGATGATGTGGCTATGCATGATTTATGCAGCATGGAGACAGCTTTGCATGTGGCTGGGATGTGACGTTGGTGGCTCTTTATGTGCCTCAGTAGCACAAAGCAGGAGCTTAATGAGGAGGTTATTCATGTCCTGTCTGCACGACTGATGTTGCTGCTGTAGGTATCTGCAGGCCCGTAGAAACCTTCCTGGCCGTGTGTGTGGTGTGAGCTCTCTGAGGCTTCCTCCACAGAAGAGAGGATGAGGAGGCAGCCAAGAGTGGTACAGCCTGCACCCTCAGTCCTGCTGCTTCCAGACACGTTTATTTCTCCTTTCCTGCTAGAGGTATTTGCCTCTGGGCTTGGCTATCACTTAGGTGCTCCTCCTCGCTCTCCCCAGCAAAGATCTCAAACAAGACTTGCAGGACAAGCCCTCGCTGCCGCACGCTGGCTGTGTAAAGGGTCAGTCCTCTTCAGAGGCTCCTCATTTAAACATCCTCCTGTCATTTCAGGTGTTCAGCACATCTGACTGCTGTGTGTTATTACACAGTGTTATTACAGCGTTAACTGTAGCAGATTGATACAGGTAGAGTTCACCTTGGCAAATATCTACATTCTTTCATTGAGGAAACAACCCTCATCATCTGGATGAGTACCACAGAATTTGTGGACAATCTTGCCTTCTTCAGCAGCACCATTTGTGAGCAGTTTTCCATCTGTATGAGCTTGAGATCATAGGGTCTTGAGCTTCCTGGGGAAAATGGGCAACCCCAGAAGAGAAAACATAAAGGAGTGGACTGGATTACTTAATAAAGCATTTGCCTCTTTGACATCCATGTATGTATGGATTGCTGTTTAAAGAGAAATGCAGGGAATAGGGGCTTGGACTCACAGTAAGGGAGTTTTATGTTCTGTAAGTGTCTGGAATGTTTTTTTTAAAGTACAGTTGGGTTATCCTGATGGAAGCTGAATTGGAAACACCCACAGATGCACAAGGAAGGTAATGGAATGGGAAGGCATTAGGGCAAATCCTCAGTGAAGGCACAATTTTGTCCAGTATATACTATCAACCCATTTTCGAAACAAATGAGTAAATATGGTGCTTGCAGAACTGAGGAGGAAACGAGCCTGGTGTGCGCCAGGTATCGTACAGCAGTCCACAGCACCCGTACCCCTGCAGACCTCCCTTTGCCGAGCCTCTGGCACAGGATGGTAACTGTCCACAGCGTCCTGCCTCGCAGCACTCACCCCCTGCGCGTGGTAGCAGGAAAACCTCCAGTATCAGCTGGTACAAAAGAGACATCGATTCTCCACCCACAGCCCCCAGTCTTGAGCCCCACCTCGTTGCAGCAAAGGCTTACTCTGATCTTTTGCAGTATAGCAAAACTGTGAGAGCCCCAACAAAACTCGTTTTAGCCTGTGCTGGAGGAAAGAGGTGCCCGGGGGTCTCAAGCAGACCTTGATGTGGCGGATGAGATTGAAAGAGCTGCCTTGGCTGCCTGTGGCTGAAGGTTTCTGTCTCAGGGGGGACAGGGATGGGCTGTACCGATGCATTCGTCACTGCAGCGCAGTGCGCAGGGGAGAATGGACCTCTTTGTGAGATGCCAGCGTGCCCTGCCAGAGAAGGGCTGGGGATCAGATCTCACCTCAGCTCAGCTTCTCCTTCCTACCATGCCCCTGCTCCAGCCAGACCTCCTGCCAGACCTCCACCCTCAGCTCTTGCTCGCCCTGTGCTGGCAGTGTCGGGGCTTTCCTCTTTGTGGCTGGGGAGGTTTGCTGTGGCTGGTTTGCAGCAGGCTTGGAAAGGCTCTGGGGTCAGTGTGACACCAGTGAGCACCACGGCACTGCTCGGGAGCCCGTTGCTTTACCTGGCCTTGCTCTGCTGGGGGGAGCCAAAATAGGACCCACCTGGAGCAGTTACAGGTTAAATGCTCAGCGAGGGGTGAGCGTATGCTCTTACGTCAAGGCAGGGAATAGGGTGAGAGACCCCGACACTTTGAGCTTCAGCTGGTGTGGTGCTGAGTATTCCCAACACTGGGAGGATTTGGAGGATCTGAGCATGGCTGGCGTGTGGGCTGGGGAAGGGGCTGCGATGCAAGTGGGCTCGTGTTTGGTGCAAAGCAGGAGGGATGCTGGAAACCCAGACGGCCTTGAGTGCATTCCCCCAGCTCTCGCCTTTCTGTGTGCACGGTGAATGAAAGCATTTCCCACATCTCCTCTCCCTGTTTTCCGGTTTACTGAGATCCCAGCACAGGTGCTTCATCTCCCCAGCAGCCGCCTGGCCGTCTCCTCCGTGCTGCTCCTCGAGGAATTTCACAAATAGGTGGCTGGAGCAGACTGGGATCGTGCCCAGACCCTATGAGCTCAAGCTCATACAGCTGGAAAACTGCTCAGCGACCCAGCGACCCAGCGACCAGTGCTGAGGTCTGGCTGTTGTGCTAGGCTTGTTGTTTCTACGTGCTGAGTTCATTCCTCTGTGTGTGTGTCTGTTAGGGGAGGGTGCTTTGTTTTGGGTGGGTTTTTTTCACACTGCTTAAAAATAAACTCCAATCTGCTAAAAATTTGGCATTTCACTCCCACTGGCTGGGCGCTGACGCATTCCTCTAGAAGGGTTTGATTTCAGGAATCTGGGGTGTAGGAGGCAGGTTTTGATCGGGTGAGAGAGCCCAGCTTTTGTTTGTGGGTGCTGGAGGGTGCGAGCGTGCCCAGGGAGTGCAACCTGCTCTGCTGAGCATCGCTGAGAACATCCTTGTCCTTCGGGAGAACGGGGAACCCCTGTGCCATGGCGCTGGGCCTGGCTGAAGGGGCCTTGCAGCAGGGCTTTTGGGCATACAGCGACTGCTTTTCTACAGGATTAGTATCGGAGATCGACCTCCCACACCTCTGTGGATATCAGAACAGAGCAGGTTTCCCTGGCTCTGGGTCACAGATTGGAGCCAAGGAAAGAAACCCTGTGCCTGCTGCCTTCGTGGAGGGATGGCAGCGACAAGTGCAGGTCCTCCCATGGGCTGGGGATAGTCCATGCAGGTATGCAAGTTACAACTGTGGCAGGAATAAGTGGATCTGGGCTAGCTCTGATCCCCTTAGTGTGACTATCTCTAGAGAAGAAGCAATGATACAATCTCGCCCTGCTGCTCTGGTAAATACTCGAAGCCTGGCGAGGACTGCAGGTGGCCTGTGGGATGCGTTTGGGTCAGTGTAGGATACCTGCAGGCTTCATGCTGGGCAGTGGAACCGCAGCATTACATGATGGAAAGGCTCTGCAGACTTCCAATGCATCCTTCACCACCCAGCGAGCCAGGCTTTCGCCCCTGCTTCTTCATTTGGCAGCCCAGGATGGAGAAGTGGTGGCAGTGACATTTTGGCCCAGCTGATGTGCCAGCCACCCTCTGCCATCCACAGCAGCAGAGCCCGGGGCCGAGTAGGGCAGCTCGGCTGGCAACGGCCAGCTCCTGTTCCCTCTGGGGAGGAATCGCTGGAAAGGCAACTTTGGCCGAGCCCTTTCGCAGACGTTTAATTTTCCTTGTCTCATCTCTGAAGGGGTGTGTTTCGCCCTGCCTGTTCCTCCTCCTGAGTGACCCCAGGACCATACACACACACTTTGATGCTTGCTTTTTCTGTCTTGTGCTCTCCCTGCTCCCGGCCACTGGGCCAAAACACACAGTCCCCTGCCTGGAGCCCGGGCACCGGTGGCTCTGCGGGAGCCGCGCGGCCCCGCTCTGCACGCCTTGCTCTGCAGCATGCACTGCGCTGAAGCTCCCCACGCTCTCCCCGCGGCACAAAAGCAAAATCTATCCCAGATGAGATCATCTCCTTGGGACAGAGCTGTTAATCTCCTCATTGCTTAACTATTGTATCAGCAAAGCGAGCTGACCCGGTGCAAGGAATAAATGTGACTTTGGCAATGTGGCCTTTAACCTTCGTTGCACAGAAGAAGGTAAAGTCTCCCAGGGCACGAGCTGTGGGGCAGCAGGATGTGCCAGCAGGTGCTGGCATCGGGGTGGCACCCCAAAAGCCCATTGGTGAGGGGGCACGAGGAGCGCTGGAGAGGGCAGGAGGGAGTCAGCTATTTGAAAGCCACGTTGCCATGGCTGTCAGGAGTGCACCGGGAACATGACGCTGCCTGGCACAGGAATGTTGCTGTCTGACTTACTTTGTGCAGCTTGGTGTGGAGCGGGGGACAGAGGCCCTAACCTTGCACAAGGACTAGGCTTAAAACAATATCGAGTGAATGTGCTGACAGGGTGAGAGAGATTGCAACAAAGGAAATTACTGAATCATATCATGCTAAACTAAGCACTGCGGGAGAGCTTATGGTCTAGTCTTTGTGAACAAACACCTTGTATCAGGAGGAGACTGGTTTGGGAATTGTCAGATCAAGCACAAAGAGGATTTTGCAGTGGTGAGAGGTGCTGGATTAACAGCTACAAAACACGAACGCTTCCATCTGTCTCCAAGAGGGAAGTTACATGCAAATAACAGCAAAAGGCTCCTCTCTACCATCCTACCTCAGAGCAGATCGGGGACTGAAAAGCAAGTCTGTTCCCCTGTCACATTCCATACGTGGCCCTGGGTAGGAGTGGCAGCCAAGAGGACAATAAATGCCAAATGTCACAGTGTTCCTGAGATGGAGACACTTGCCCAATGGAAACTGGACTGGAGCCAAACTCATTTAGCATAAGCCATCAAACAGTCATGTGTTAATTGTAATCTTTGACAGGTGCATCAGGAATACTTTTGGAGAGACTGCTGTTTGCTCTGGGTGCATCTGGAGATGTGTGCCCACAGCGATAGCAAGGCAATGTTACCACACAGCATGCAAAGCCACCTAAACAAACAGAAGTTTCTAGGAAGTGATTTGAATGCTTGAATCCCCTTCTAGCAAGCCATTTGTGCTGCACCTAAATATATGTATATACATGCACACATGCAAGATCGCTTCCATAGCACCTGTCCTTTGCTGGTCGTGGGGTGACTCACTGGTCCGAACCTCGCCTCACAGTAGCCGGCTTCATGGCCGAAGGAACCGAGCAAAGCGATTTCACCAAGGTGACATAGGAAGCCTGTAGCAGAGCCAAATGTAAACCCAGCCTCTCCTGGTGCCCAGACAGCAGCTTTAACCACAAGACTCCTTCCTGCTAAATGTGTCAGCTGGCACTGTGAGCAGATGCAGCACTGTAATTCTTTGCCCTTTTAGGAATGTACAGTATTTATGAGTGATACACGTATGGATTGTAAACTCAAGTGTTAGCAATATGCAAAAGATTTAAGTTAATATTATTCCAGCACATGTCCAAGGAAATGTCTGCGCATTGTGGCTTTGCTCTCTGAGTCATTTATAGTGTCCTTTTATACTCGGCTGCTCCTAGGGAGATGTTTGGTGATGTATTTGGGAAGCTCACGCATGTGCACAGGCTGTTGATCAGCTTTTGCAGGCGGATCTGAACTGAGTTGGTTTAGTGCTTGATGGGAAACCAATGAGGATATCGGCCACTGGCAAGTCAGAGGATATTCCTCTGAAATGAACAGTGTTTCTTGACCACACTGGAAAAATATTGACATTGACTGATAGAAAGAGGAGTCTTTGATGATGGTGGCCCAGCTACAACTTACTGTGTGTTTGCACTGTGGTGGTTACTAAAGATACCATTTGTGGAGTGCGACCACATATGCACCAGGTGCTCTATTTACACTGAACATGAAGAGTCTTCCTAACCTAGACCCCACAACAGCCAAGAAACAGCAGTTGTGGGCAGAGTGAAGCGTTGCTGGGATTCTGCAGGAGCAGAAGGGGATGGATTCGGGGAAGTTTATGCTGCCCTTTAAGGAAGTTCAGCTGCAGTCCTCCAAGCCACTTGGGAGCTGCTCCAGCGCATGGCAGAGTTCAGAGCCAGGATTCGAGGAGAGCGGGCGCGTTTGCAGGTCCCGTCCCCCCCACCCCCCACCCCAAGCGCAGTCACCTGCTCCTGGGCTGCAAGTAGTGCATGCTTGGAAAATGAAGGAGAAGGAAACCACAGCGATGACTGCCGGCACACGGGCTTACTGGTCAGCTGCAGACTGAACAGCATCCACCAACTGCTAGAGAAAAAGGAGGCACCTCAACAGCATTGCCACCGGATCCCCAGTGTTAACTAGAGGAAACTAAAGCTCTGTTTCCACTGTGCTCAGACTGATGACTGGAAAAATGTTTCTCTGTTTACAGGAATCTGAAACCTTGTAATTCTCCTCTGCTTTCCCTCCTCCTCGCCCTTGCTCTCTCCCCTGCAGCCAGCCAATCACTAGTGGACACATTTGTAAAGCAAGGTTTGTTCCAACTCAAAACCTCTGTAATTTAATAAGAAAAACAGTTTAGGAGCAATAGGAACCACAGCAGCAAGATAAACAAAATATTTTAAAAGTCCAGGGTTAAAAAAGTTTGGACTAAGTGCCCTGAAATCAGATGCTGGTCTCCCCAGGGACCAGTAATAAGAGGCCAACCACCTGATACAGCCAAGGGCTGAGCAGGAACCCAGCATCTGGAGGACCGAGCCGAGCTGGCGTGGGTCCTCGCAGGAGCTGGGCGCTTCCCTGCAGCCACCTGTCTCAGATGGTGGCCGGCACCAGAGTCCCCACATCTCTCTCTCATTCTTAAATCTGCTTGATTTAAAACCTGGAATGTGAGCACTGTGTCCCTGCTCCTGACTGCGTGGGCTGAAATGTAGGGTACCGCTGTTTGCATTTGGATGGTACAAAGGCTGTGACTTGGGTGCACTCTCTCTGTGATGAACGCAAACAGGCAGCAACATGTTCAGATACTATTAGAAGCAAATTCATATGAAATTAAGTCTGGATCAAGGAAGAATTCAGATACTGCGTAAAAATTAGGTCTTTCCTTGACTTTACTAATTTATTTCCCAGGCCACTGTTGACTCTCTTGGGTTGGGTTCCTTTCTCAATTCTGGTTTCATTTCCAGAGAAGTAGCTGAATCTCCACTCTGACTAGGGGAAAATTCCTAAAAGTGCCATATCAACCAGAGGAACAGCTTATCCTTCTCTTTCTGTAGCAGTAAATCTAGCAGTGTTTGTGGGGTGGAATAGAAATGATCAGTAAAGCAGAAGGAGGGTGTTTGGAGAGGCTTCTCCAAGTCCTGCTTGGACCTGCTGCACTGTACATTAATTCATCTTGCTTGTAGTTCAGGCAAAGCAGGAGCTGGATTCACAGGCAGTTTGTATCCAGGAGGCATTTTTTCTAAACCAGCAAAATTCAGTAGTTCAAATGAAAGCCTTCAGCCTGCCTCCACTCCATATGTGATCTATATTAACTTTATGACTACTTGTCCATCTTGCCTCTGGTATGTCATCATTATTTAATGTCTCAATGCAAACATGTAATTATTAGCGACATTTATATGGTTTGTTTCTTCTTTTGGACCAAAGTTCACAAGTGTTGAACACAAAGCTGCATTATGGAAGTCCTAGTTGCGCTTTGGTAATTGTTTAAAATCTTTTCCTCGTGTCTCTGAAATTATCCTCCTACAAGGGGAGGTCGATGGGCCAGGAGCACGGCTGAGAGCCCTCCGCAGCTGCCAGGGCTGTGGGTCCTGCCCTGGGCTGGGATGTGGCTGCGGCCGCCGGTGCCAAACTCCCTCTGCGGCGAGCTGTGGCTTCTGGGTGCCCGCTGCCCAGAGCACCCAGCTCGCTCCAGGGTACCTGTGCCAGCACCAGGACACCGTGGCAGACAACCCCCGGTGCGGAAAAAAAAAGTTCAAAATGCTGTGCATTGATGCACCTTTATTCTTTGTTATTTCCTTATTTTTTCCAGAATCCTGTTGTGAATTACTTTGTAGGCTAATACTGAGTGAATCAGCTGTATTAGCTCCTTATTACCCGTGTGAAAATGGCAACTACAAGAAAGGCCAGCAGCTTTAGCACTCAGAAGTAAAGGTGAAAATGGGAAGGACAGAAAGCAGCTCAGTAGAAATTTGCCTCCCTCAGACTTTCCCATATTTTAAAATCAGCAGTGTTAGATCGTTAGTATTAATTGGGGATCATGTGTGTGTGGATACCACAGATGCATTATTTACCAGCAGAAAATTCTGGCAGGTCTGAAAATACCCTGAGATACTAAGTGAAGCAGGAACCTTTTGAATTATTCAGAGCTTGGATAGACAGCAATCATTGCTGCTGTTGTAAGAAGTTTATTATTTTAAATTGTTATTTTCTGGTACTCTCTCGTGTACACACCCATGCCTTTTTTATGCCTTCTTTCTCCCCCCACCCCCTTACGTTCAGCAATGATTTTACACACTTTCACAGCCATGAGTATTGCCAGAGCCCCCCTCTCCTTCTTCACATAGTTTGCTCATGAGGGGTAATTGGTTTTCATTTATTGCTGTCTGACTTGAGCAATTCCTGATGGTTGGCATGGGCAAAGTACCAAGAAGTGCCTGCCCCCCCTCGACAGGCTGAGCCCCTCCCGGACGAGCCAGTTGCCCCTTTTCAGTTCAGTTTTGTACCATGAGGCCCAGGTGTTGGAATTTTTCTTCAAAGAGATTTTCTTTCCTCTTCCCCTTTAAATCTTGTAAATAGGTTCCTCTGCTTCTTGGGTAATTACAGTTATTTTTGGAGCAGTGAATTCACGTTAAGGCAGAAAGCATTTACTGCAAAAGGCATAAATGCAGGTGGAGACGTTCCTGCACTATGGGCAGCGTTGAGTGGAGGGCTGTGCTGCACCCACGGTGTGTATGCCCCTGGCTGTCCCCGTCCCTATCCATGTGGGACACGTGGCTCCTCTGTGCAGGGACAAAGCCTTGGGCACCCAAAAAAAGAGCCATCCTGTTGACTTCTGTGAGCTCTGCCTCAAGGGAAGTCAGTTTAAAAGTGCGGAGAACAGGGAGGGGCCGAGGGGATGCTGGCTGATATATGACCATCACCATCTTATCTTATATTGTCCTGGAGAAAATCTTTAGCCCTTCCTGATGCCAAGGGACCAGAGCTCCCAAGAAAGCGAGTGCCAGTGCGGACAGTGTATCTCCCGATCCTGGGGGGTGAAAAGGAGAATTTGTCCTTCCAGGTAACCTATGGATCTTTCCAAAGAATTGGGATCTCCTTATTCCCCCCAATAGCCTGGCCTCCCCTCTCAGCCCCACTAGAAAAACAGATTTACTTTGGTCCCGCTTTTGTGCAGAGATATCCCTCCACAATCTCTCCACTCCATTTTTCATGGCTTTTAAAAAGTGAATTTGACAGGGGGAAGCGCTGCTGTTGTGATAGCTCTGTAGACTGCACTCTTAAAAGAAAAAAAAAACCCCTATTGTCATTAGAGAAGAGCTGAGGGAGCACTGTTTGGATTGAGTTGGATCAGTCCGGGTGATAGGATTCAGCATTCAGGGCTGAACTAGGGCTGAGCCTCTTGTTTTGCAGTCCCACGAGCTGTTCCCCTGAGAATACAGCTGTGGATACCGGACACCTTATCAGGATTGCTATAGCCTCCTGTGAGCTGCTGCATTTTTAGCTGAATCTTTCAGAGAAGTTCTTTTAAGATAACTTCTGCAGCTGAACTTTTTCCAGAAAATCATACAATAATTTAGGTTGGAAAGGACCTCTGGAGGTCACCTAGTCCAACCTCTCATTCAAAGCAAGGTCAACTTCAAAGTTAGATCAGGTTACTCAGGACCTTGCCCAGTCGAGTTTTGAATATCTCCAAGGATGGAGATTGAACAGATTCTCTGGGCAGCGTAAACACTCTCATGAATTTTTTTCCTATATTCCATCTGAATTGACCTTACTGGAACTTATGGCCATTACCTCTCATCTCTTTACGGTGCATCTCTGAAAGAAGACAGTCCCTGTTTTTCTATTTAGGCTGTGGAAGAATGCAATTAAATACCACCAGAGCCTTTTCTCTTGAACGCTAGAAATACTTGGTCCTCTCAGCCTGTGCTTGTGTGTGGTATGTCCCAGCTCCCTGACGTCTTAATAGCCCTCTGCTGCACTCTCTTCTGTTTGCCAGTCTCTCCCCTATCCTGGGGAGCTCCAAACTGGACCCAGTACCGCAAACACAGCCCCACAAGTACTTTTGGCTGGCTGGCTATGCTCTTGCTAATACAACCCAGTACAAGTCTTCATTGCTGCAAGGGCACACAGCTAATTTGTGTTTAACTTGATATCCACCATGATGCCAGGTCCTCTTCTGCAGAGCTGCCACGTCGCCAGGCAGACCCCAATCTGCTGAAATAATGCTGTATCAGTGTCAGACTGGTTGTGTACGTGCTGTGATGGGATTCTGGATTCAAGAATGCATGGCCAATATATCTTGGAAGTTCATATTTGAGGGTTCAGATCTGAGGGTTCATGTGACAATCACATCTTGTGGTCAGACCAAGGGATTTTCCTCCACTGCCTGTAAAGGTCGTAGAGATATATAGTCACTGGAGAAGAAATAAGAATAAAAACTTACGGCTGAAGTCAGATACACTGTTATGGCTGCTGCTGTGTCAGCCCAAGAGGTTGCTGTCCCCTTAGACGTGCCAGCATAACTGCAAGCGTAATTGCTTCCTAGCCCAGTTCTGTCAAAATATTTGTGGTTACTTTAAACGCAGGGAGGGAAATGATGATGTTTGTGGAGAAAAGATAGGAAGGCGACAAACAGACTGCAGTTGGCTTGGGGACGGTAACCTCCCTGGAGCTGCAGGCAAGGAAAACTACAACTTTTTGTCAGCGACATTTCTGATGTGCTTGTGTTGCTGCATCGAGACAGATCTGAAGCTCTCCAAAGGGGCTGTGGACCAGGTGCCTTCAAAGAGCTTCCCTTGTTTTGTTGATTCTGATGTTAAATGGAGCAGCATTCCAAAGCACACCTGTGCCTGGGTAGCACCACAGGCAGTGGACGCTGGTTCCACGCTGACCCGGAGGGACCTTGAACGGGAGCTTCAGCATGAGGGACCAAGTCAACTCAAAGTCTTTGAGAGCACCAACCCACAGACCTGGTGGTGTGGCAGGGCCTTCCCTTTCAAAATACTAAATAAATTCTGGAAAAGCCAGAATGCAAGGCATCAGCAATGCCATGGGAAGTCTCTTATGCATCCCAGGTATTCATAGGTCCTGCTCCTTCCCACGTGGGTGTTTTGAAGAGGCTACTCAAAAGCACAGATGGTGGGTGAAGCTGAGTCCCACTGATCTTTGAAGGGCACAGAATTCCTTTGAGCGTGTTTGAAAAACGTAGTTAATTAAATTAGACTTGCTTGAGAATTGAGTAGAATGAAAGAATGTTATGGGTAGATGGGTATACTGTTTAATTGCACAAAAACTGGTAATTTTGCTTAGCTTTTTTATGCACACTTGGAGTGGAAGGGGTGCATCTGTGTGTCTGAAACATCAGCTTCAGATCCCTTTATTGGTCCATGGCTTGTTCTTGGATTACAGTACATTCAGGATGCTGTGAATAGAAGGCAGCTCAGGGCAGCGTCTTATGTAAGGTAGCACTCTGCACTATTTTTAAATTTTTATGATATGGCAGGCTTGTTCTAGTGTTTTAATAAAAGGGGACATGTTCTTCCTTTTCTACAACAGCAGCAAAATCTAGTCTAGGGCTGCCCTGCTTGACAGCTTGTGGTAGGATTATAAAAAAGACTTTATTCTGGGGCTATATATAAATCTTCTACGTGGGTGGAGGCTGGACAGAATTGTTTCGTGGGTCACATCCAGTAGGCAGAGCACCCTTTGCACAACTTTCAACTTTCTTCTGCAGATGCTGACTGTCAATAACGTGGGACCTTTTTTTTTCTAAAAAAAAAAAAAAAATCACAGAAATAGGATCTGTAGCTTTATCTGCCTCTTGGAAGCAGGATTGGAACAACCCAGAGCCTGGCACCCTGGCAGATGTGTGCTGCAGCCCTGCGGGGTGGATATCTGTATCTCAGCACCCTATATCCCTCCTACCTTGCATCTTTTCAGGTATTTCCCAAGAAAAGCCTGGCTGATTTAGCTGCCTGACAGTGGGGAAGGCAGGCAGAGATAGGCAGGGATGGTTTTCTGCCTTCCTGTCCACAGTGCTGCTGTCCTCCTCATCCCACGTGGACCATGGAGTTCACCTGGAGCAGGTTAGATGCTCTCCAAACAGGAGGCACGTTTGGGCTCAAGGCTGGGGCTGTGCTTCACATGTGCTGTGGGCATCAGTGTTGCCGTCTCACTACTTCTGTCCCTAAAATAAAATAAACCCGATTCCTTCCCATAGGAAGCAAGCCCCTTTGTTTGTGCTGGTGATGTCAATGCAGCACATTTTTCCTCTGCCATTTCCCCCCCAAAATGTTTTGTTTGTGACATTTTTTCCGCCAGCTCTGCCTTCTTTGTCTCCATACAGTAATGCGGGCTATGTTTCTGGGCCTGGTTCTCCACGGGTTCTAAGTCCAGAGCCACTCTGCTAGAGATAAAATAAACAGGCCCTCGCTTTAATCACATGGACTCAAATAAACACGTGTAAACTTCTTAAAAGTTAACTAGGACTCACTCAGGTTTTGATAGTTTAACTGTGGTTAAATGGATTTTATCAGATTTTCCTGAATGATTCACCTCCAGGCTAAAAATAAAACAGGAGGCACTTTGGGGTAATTTACAAAAGAAATATGCATGAAAGCAGGGGTTTGGAGTCAAAGCATCTTCTCTCGCATAGTCAGAGTATTGCACGACAGCCTTGATAATTCTGTGTAAACAGCCTGATGCGGGAGAGACTGGGAGACGAGAAAAACAACGAGGAGCAAAATTTGGCAGATTCTTGGGTGTTACTCCATATTTTTGCTGTAGGAGCTGATGACAAGAATTTACCCACCAGGGCTGTAAAAATTCAATAATGATTTAAAAAAAATTTCACTGATGTAGGGAAGGACAAGGAAAAAGAAAAAAACCTAAAGACAAGATAAGTCGTTAGAGATGCAAGGAAATGCTGCTGTTGTCTTCAGGCTAAATCTATCGGAACAGAGCACCATAAATCGAAGATTCATTGCTCCCTCTGCTCATTAGCTGTGTGAAACTGTGACTAAGCTTCAAGGTTAGTTGGTGTAGCGCAGGATTATTGTTCTTATTGCCTTGCTCTGAATCAGGCGCATCGGCAGGCAGCCATGATTCACACATACTGCCTGCCTTGCTAGGTGCCAGATTTCCACTATTTTTTTCCATGAGGGGGAAGATTATACAGCCTTGTATGTCTTCTGGCTTCATTAATTTTTGCCTGGACAAAGGCAAAATTATTCACGTGGATCTCTTATTTATTAAAGGAATTTGAATTTGTTCACTAGACTAGACTTGGAATGTAACAGGCAGCAATCTAAAGCATGAAGGATACAAGCCCAGTGGACATTTTTATTTTAGCAATGAAAATATGCAATCTATCTCAGCAAAATACAGCTGCTGAGCAAATTAACTTGTGTTGAACGCTTATTGGGGGCCCACAGCTCATTCTTTTGTTCTTCCTGTTCAGCAAATGTGTTTTTCTGACTAAGAAATAATAGATTGTGGCTCTATAGAGCCTTTCATCAGATGATCTCAAAGTACTTGGCAAACATTAGTGGTTTGCTTGGGAGAGACTGAACCTCATAGTGTATCCAGTGGATGGTACCTAGAGAGCAGGGTGAAAAGTACATTGCAACTACTAGAGAGGGCTGGAAAACGTTAGGCTAATATGACTAACTAATACCAGGTGATGTTCTCTGACTGGATGTCTGGTGTTAAAGCTGAGATGTTTCTTTTTTTTCATTTATGACCACGTTAAGAGGATATATTATTGAGGTTTTAATTTATTTATTTTTTTCCCAGGCTAAGGTGCATTGCCCACCCAAATATCCAGATAACTTTATTGTGGTGTCTATAAGTCCTGGCTTCCATCCAAGTCTTTGTTCCCATTTCCCTGTGCTGCTCCTATGGAAAGTAGCCCATCCCACCTACCAGCTGGGAATTTCCCTGACACATGGGCATTCTCTGGGTAATATGAGATGAGCAAATGGTGTTGTGTTGCCAACCCCTTCTCATCTAAGCAGTGAAGTATGTTAGGAGTGCCTGAATATTCAGTATCAAAAGACTTTGAGCTGTAGCCTCTCCATGCTGTCTCATCTGTGTTGCAGTCCGCACGTACTATAGGAAGTCAATTAGGAAAGCCCTGGAGCTGTCGTAATTTGAGGTAGGGACTGAAGTCAAGTCTAGAATTACAGCGGAGGCAGTTTTCTCACATCATCTTGGTTGCTTCTCCTTCACTGTCTTGACTTAAAGACTGTAGAACGCACAAGCGACATTGCCTTTGCTTGCAACTTTTAGACTCCTGTTGCTGCGATGGTGTTCTTTTCAGCCACCATTCAAAACCAAGTGCCCAGAATTTCACCATGAAATCAAGTATCTGCTCAAATGTAGATGTTTTATACAGGCCTGGGTTTGGAGGTAGACTGGAGCTACAGCTGTAAACCTGATACTTCGTTTTCAGCTGTCTGAAATTCGCAGAGGGAAAAAATGCAAAGTTCTGGATTAAAAAATTATCCACACAGTTCCCCAACTGGTAGAATACTCTTCTGATGCAGCCTAAGGCAGCAGAATTCTCACTAGTGAAAATACCACTGAATAGTCACTTTGGAAATACAGCCTTATGAGAACACCTCTGAATTTTGATAGCATTGGACCTAAGCGTATGTTCTCTTTTAGACCCAAGCATGAATTAATTTGTAATGTAATTTTGTTCTATAGATCTGAGAAATCTGCATATCATCGTCTTTGACCCACCTCCAGACAAATGTTAGGAGAGCTGGGGTTTCATAAATGGTTTCATGTGGTGCTAATATAACCCGATGGAGCAGTGGGAGAAGAACAGGGTAGGACTGAGAGCAAGCCACTGAGTGCAGGTCCTGAGAGAAAAAGAAAATTTCGGCTCTAGTAAGAGACCTACACAATGTCAGGAAAAGCGAGTTAAATGCAAATAGCCTGGTAAGATTGTTAGAAAATTTGCAGTGGCTCTGGCAGCCAGGTGTAGCATAAAGAGAATGAGCACTAAACAAATACTTCCTTCCTTCTGTGAGTTCATTTATTCACAACCAGGGTTCATTTCTTTGGCAGGTGTATTTTCCCCTTCTTCTTATAAAAACCAAAATAAACAAAAACCTAAAAGAAGGCTGGCTACCCCTGCTTTCCTAAACACGCTCCCTTTGCATTACAGCAAAAGACACGTCCACCTGCCCACAGTGAATAACCTCTCCAGGTGCTATGCAATGCGTGTATTTATTGAATTCACTCTCAAGTTCTATAAGGTGAGGCAGAACTTACTATTTTAAAACAAATTCTCTTCTACCTCTCTTCTTGTATCATTTGCTATGCAGAAATTCAGGTATTTGGGGAAATTACCAAATACCTTTTTAACTCTGCCTGTTTTAGAGACTTCACAAACTATGAAACTTGCAGCAGAAGTCCAGATTCACCCTCCTAAAATGGCCTTTCAGAAAGCAAACCAGAGCCGTGGCACAGGCTGCCGGGGAAATGGCCTTTGTGACCTCCGCGTGCCGTGAAACCAGGATGGTGCAGTCAGAGGGTGCGGTGAAAGCCTGAGACATCTCAGGCCGCTGCGTGAATGTTGAAGCCAAGGGGGGCTTTTTGTTTTTGCTGTAGCAATTACCAAACTGCCTGGTGGGATTCTCTCAGTGCACGTGGAAAAACAAGACACTGAATAAGCAGAAGGAAACGTTGTTTTCCCTATCAGGCTTGTGGGCACATGTTTGGGATTAGGTGTCTGCATTTTCAGCATTTTGCTTTGGAGGAAGCCAGTATCCTCAGGTGGAAAGCAGGGATGATCTGAGGTGACACTGCTGATCTTGTAGCTACAGCTTTCTAGTGGTCACAGCTTAAGACTTTGGGAAAATCATTTAAAACTCCTCAGGGTAAACCTTGGCTGCACTGAGATCCAAAGATGATCTTGCCATTGATTCGCATCAGCTAAACTCTTGGTGCCTCCATTTCCCCCTGTAAAATGAAGATACAAATGGTCTCTAGAAGTCTGTGAGGGTATATTTGTTTTCTGCTGGTACAACTGCGATCTGAGGATCGATTCATGAAAACAGGAAATAAAGCATTATACCATTGATGTTAATTAGCTACAGTCACTGTCAGAACGGTGCTAGGTGTTTTGTTGCCTTCACGTTGCAGTCGCTGTAGAGGACACTTGCAATGGACCGTGTTAGCAGAGAGCTGGCAGGAATCCCTCCACAGCAAACATATCATCTGCTAGAGCACTCTCTTCATGACATTGCAAATATATTTGTTCTCTTCAAAGATGCTGCATTTAGGAATTTGCTGTGTCTCCTTTACATATAACAGTTTTTCCTCCAGAATTAAGTGATAAGCAATTTCTAAATTAAAAGAACAAACTGGAGAAAGGATCTATTTTACTTTGCTTATCTCTCAATACCTGGGCAAGTTTAAAGTACGGTATCAGTCAGGCAAATAGGAAATACACATCTTCAGAGCTAAAATCATGTAGCATCGTCAAACTTCTGTCAGTAGAAACGCACTGTGTTTCACAGAAAGGCTATCTGATTCATCCAGGACTGCCCTTACCCAGAGCACAAGCAGCCTAAATTTGTAGTTTATAATATTTTGGGACTTAGGAAGGACTCTACAGCTGGTCTGTCTGCCTCGTTGGCCATGTGTCACCAGTGCAAGGGCTGGTGGGGATGGAGTGGGTGTGAGCATATTGGGAACATCTCCCCGTGCCAGTAGGGATTCGCACTAATGGGTGGCAGACTTTTCCTCATGCAATTTTGAACACATTTGCTTAAGCAGAGACTTGCATCCCAACTTTCTGGATAGACTGAATTTAGATTTGAAGGCAGGCTTCGGCTTGTGCTGAAAATATTTGTTCCCTATCATAGACCTACCCAGTGAGCCCAACCTGCTGTGGCAGTAGCCAGCAGTGGTCACTGTCTGGTGGCCGCTCGGTGTGTCTCTAAAGAGGTCTGACTTTGGCTTTTGCAAAAGCCTCCATGTTAGAAATTTTTTTTGGCTTGGCCAAGAAGCCAGTTTGTGTCCAGGCTGTGCTTTCTCTGCTCAGGGTCCCTGCAGAGGCAGCAACGCGGCTTCCTGAAGACTGTCTTGGTCATTACTGATCCTGGCTGGATTTGAAAGAGCTCCAGGTACTGAGCCGTTTCCTTCATGTCATAGGCCTGTTCTGGAATAGTGAGATTTTTTTTGGTGTTGTTTTTAGACTATTCATAGAATTGTTACCCCCTTGTGAACTTCTTTCTCCAGACTCTGCATTTTACTTATTGACCTTTCAGTCAAATGGCTCCAGTTGGAATTACTTGGCTCAGTAAGGCATGTGAAGATGTCTTAAGATAAGGAGTTAAACCTCCACCTCGCTGATGACTGCATTTACCCTTTACTGCAGCCTTAACAGTCTCTGGAGCCGTCCATCCCTTTCCTCTCCCTCCCTGCAGATCTCGGGTAGAGCCTTTCCTGGTCAGTCCTGCTGCACCCATAGGACTAGAAAAAATATCCGAGATACGCAATATAATATGTAAGCACTAATCTAATCTAGCAATTATCTTCACTTGTGAGGGCAGATGAGATTACTCACCATGAGAAAGGTCATAATAACAGAGATCAGCCATCATGTGGTGTTTACACACACTGATTGTTGGTTTATTGCGAGATACTAAGACACAGGAGGAAGAGTTATCACGAAGCTGATGAGATTATAGGTATCTGCCTATTGTAATTGGATTTCTCCTGGTAACAGAAGAATATTTGCGAAGGAATCCACACTTGACACTGCACTTTTGCATGCTCCATATAGTCATATACTTGCTTTGATCTCTAATGAAACTGTGATATTAAGAGTACTAGTTTGACCTTTGTTAGCTCTCAAATTTAAATAGAGTCAATTAATGTTCTTATATATAATCTTAAGGCAAGAAGATCATAAAATCTTGTGGAAAAAGATCTTAATTTTTCTATTTTTAAGCATTTTCATGTTTTTCTCACTGGGATTTGAGTGCTTAATAGGATTTTATAGTACTTTTTTGTTGTTTTATTTTTTTTTTTTGTGTGTGTGTGGCTGGATCTGTTCCCTCAGTGAGGGAGAAGGGGAGAGGCAGACTTATTTTTCTTGGTAATAATCTTTATCAGTTTTATATTCTTAAATCTACACAAATAACCAAGAGATTATCAAGCGACCTCTAAAACTCCAGACTACATATTGGAGAATCATCCTGTGTTTAAAAAAAGAAAAGGACACAAGTAACAAATTAGTCAGGAGCAAATCATTGAACAGATAAATTACCATCCTAGGAGAAAGGTCTTCCTACCATGCTGAGTGGACTTCTATAGCTATAGTGCTGCTGGCTGAGAATGAATAAAAATATAGTATCTTTACAAAGCAAGTCACTCATAATAAAGGACGTTCTGCTACTCCTAACCCAGATCGTGCTGTCGAATACGCTCTTAAGCTTTGCTTGGTGACATTTTCTTCTCTCTAATTCATTGTTGCTTCATTCAGACGGGTTAATCAATACTCTGAAGACTATTTTTAGATTCAGTGACAAGTTGACTGCACCCTCAAGGCAAAGCGAAAAGTTTCCAGGTCTCCCTCAGCCCTTGGTCAGTTTTCATAATGGCTTTGTAGGAGAGGGAAAGTGACACTTTTCAGTAGCATGATATTTTTAACCTTGGTTTGCTACTAACAGGCTCAGGTTTTTCAAATGTCTCACTAATGGTGGATAAACATGATTGAAACAGCCACTGTATTGGAAGAAATGGTTTTAAACCTTGTTCTCCTGATTTTCAGTGGCTCCTCTGCTGTAGGTGTTGTTTTCCTGCTGCAGCACTCTCTGGGTTGAGCATCTCAAAGAGCCCTTGGTCCCCTCACCCCAGCCATAACCCTGCCCTGCATCCCGTCCGAGCCCCCGATGCCCACTGAGGTCTAGGTCCAACTCAAGCTCAGTGCCCAGCCGTGGTCTCTGGGCTGAGCAGCGCTCCAGCCCGGCCAGCCCTTGGCTCCCCACCTAAGCCGCTCCTCCAGGCTCACCGGGATGCCTGCTGTGAATCCAGCCCTGACTTGGGCACAACAGAGTACCACTGTGGTTCTCCAGAACTGACCTATCTGCTATTTTCCCTCCATGGTATCAGATAATAGGAAGCAGGTTGCGCCTTTAAAGGCATGGGATCAGCACGTGGCCGCGCTGCCTGTGCTGTGCCTCTTCAGCATCTCCAGCCGCAAGGCCGGCAACTCTGTAGTTACTTTTGTCTTTAACCTCTACCTGTTTGCTTAGCTGGGATTTGAACAGATCACTGCATCCTTGTGCTAATTACAGTTTAATAATTAGTGCCTATCAAAACTCTGCCTTTCAACTGCCATTCATTTTGCTTTTTGCTTGCCAAATAACTTCACCTTTCCCTCGCTGCAGCCACTGTGTTCAAGGGTGACAGAGTTAGCATTTCTTAATTTCACATCCAGTTCCTTCTCTGTCCTGAATTTTAACCCCTAGGTGGTTTCACTTTTACTCCCAAGTTAAAAGATACAAATCACTTTCAACATGCTTGTAAAGAGCAGAAAACACACTGCGAATAAACTGAGCCCACATGTTTTCTGTACAGCTACACAGCTGATCCTCCAGCAGAACAAAAGCAGAAGAGACGGCAGTCAGGCTGGTCAGGACCATTTTAGGTTGTAGAGATTCATTCAGGTTTAATATGTTTTTGTAGGAATTACAGAGTGTCAAACACATAAGAGGCTGAAGGGAGACAGTTCTCTATTCCCAGGATTTCAGATGCACTGAGATGGAAGAAAGTGGCTAAGGAATTGTAAAGTCAGAGGAAAATTATTTCCTGACCTTTAGCCCAATGATCAAATTGGCTGGCAAAACCAAGAAGTATTTGGCACCTAAGCTAGTTGCTTGGAGACTTTGAAGCCTGGATAACTGTCCGTTCCCATCTCTGTGAATGTCAATAGAACGGTTCATACATTGCTGGCTCTGCAGCAAAACGCAGCCGCTGCTTAACGACGGCGTGAGAGTATTGAGGAGTGACTGTGCACCACCAGGAGCTGGAGAGAAAACTGATTTTACTTGGAGTGTAAATCATGGATCAGAAAGAAGCTCAAACTTGGTTTGAACAGTTTTCAAGTATTTCTGTGTTACATCTCATTAGTGTTAATTACAAGCTTATGCCAGTGATTAATCAAACATTAGAAATGCTGCAGACCAGGGTCTATGTTATGGGAGCTTTGAACACCTTCATTGGTTCATGCTAGGGGATATTTGATCAGTTCGTCTTCATTTTACTTTGTTTTAATCAGCACAATCAGCCCATCTCTGACAGTAATGCTGTAAAGCCCCTTTATACTTTCAGCAGCAAATCAATAGATGTTCGTCTCTCCCTGCTTTCTGCTCATTCACACATTTGTCCTCCAGAACTGGAGATGTCAGCACTTCTCCCCAGGGCTGCCGAAGTCGCAGCAGCCCAGTCCTGTCTGCCGTGTCAGTGATAAACATCCAGAAGAGCTCCAAATAGTTACAGCGCTGTCACTTTCTGTATAGTTTTAAGGTTAAAAAAAGATTAAGAAGCTGTTCCGGCAGTCATTAAAAAAAAAGGGGGTTAATGGTGCTGCAGCAGTAATGTGGATATGTCAGACATAAAGCTAAGGACTGAATGGGTGCCTGAGGCACCATCTCCCTCCCCTTTCGGTTCAGAGGGTAGTGGGGCTGGGTACACTGGGCACGCTACGCTCTGCCCTCACTCCACTGGCCCCATGGGGAAATGCGACTGGGGCCTTCAGCTCTGTCTCTCACCAGCACCTGAAGCTACAGAGCTCACCCACCTTGGTGCCACTCATGGCAGATCTTACACAGAGAGGCTGGAAATCAAGGCTGGATTGACCAGGCTTTCTTGCAGCTGCGAAGCAGCATGTGGTGTTGATGTGGAAGAGTCTCATGATCGACCCAAATTTTGAGACATCTGCTTCTTATCTGAGGCAAGGAGCTGTATAAACTGCTGATAGATCCACCTCTGGGGGATTGCTCTGACTTTTCTGCTTCTGTAGTCAAATACGATTTCCTAATGAAATAGCTATAGTTCAGGTTAAAGATGTAATGCCTTCTCAAAAGGTTCATACCTCTGAAATACATATGCTAATCTGATCCCTCTGCTCTTTTCAACCACCATTAATGACACAGGAAACTTAAGCCAACATGAGTACATGTTCAGATCTCAGTTTGAGACAGGACGCTAACTAATTCATCTCCTGCTCTTATCAACAGGGGAATGCTCAGCTCCTGCCTGGTCAGCACTGCTGTCCCAAGCACAGAGTTGGATGGAGAAAGGGCAGGCCTAACACAATACAAATGACACAAATCTAAATAATCACAACAGTAAATACGAAGTTGACAGCATAAGAAGCTCCCTGCTTCCTGGAGATACCATGCTGCATTAGCGGAGCAGGATGGATCAGAGCTGTTCAGGGACGCGGGAAGCTCTCCCCGGGGCTGGTACCCCCATCAGCTCAGCGGCTCTGCGATCCAGCACCTCCACACACCATGTCGGCATCTCGCTCAGCTCCTTCTCCATCCCCCAGCTCTGGTGGGGCTGCTGCCTTCTATCTCAGATGCTAGAGAGCATGGAGGGACAGAGAGAAGAGACTCCCAGCAAACCCAGGCTGTTCCCCAGAAGGGAACAGACTTGGGAGCAACACACATGTACTTTTATAATCCTAATTTTTTCTGCAATATTTGTTCTCACATTAGCATCAACAAACAGGCTCTGACCTTGCCTGTTGATGCTTTAAATGCCCTGTTACACAGCAAGCATGGGAATGAGTTAGTCACATGGAAAGTACTTAGTCTCACATGGGCTGTTCATGTGCAGAGAGGAAAAAAAAACCCAGTCTCACAAATACAATAATCTCTGCAGGAATTTCTCTCTCTCCCCCCTTCTATAATGATGAAACACGGGCTGGATTTTTGCTTTAAGGCAGAATCATATCATGCTTTCAAGTCATTTAAAAAACATAGACAAATCAATACTTTACTATTCTTAACAACCACAGCATTAACTTTGTCACACAGGCCTGTCTTTTAAGAAGCCACCTTTTTTAATATGCAGTGCTTATGTACCTCAGCTCAGGGTAAAAAATGAAAACCTAAAAGCCTCTGAAGGGAGATCTGGGCAGAAAGCAGCCTGATATATTTCCCTTCACGGCTGGCTGTTCCCAGGCCAGAGGTGAGCTGCCAGTGCCTCTGGAATTTGTGGAAACGGGAGAAAGAGGTGGGTTTTCTGGCTGTAATGCCTCATTCCCAGAAACACACACTCAGCACAGACCCAAGCCAAGGCCAGTGCAATATGCTCTGAAACGTGCTCGGCTAGGCTTTCAGACCCGTTCCTTGCTTATCTTTACCAAATAGACCCGAATTTTCCCATGCAAGGTGCTCCTACTTTAACGATAAATTTACTTCAACCATAAAAAACTGCGGGAAGCAGTGGGTTTGGGTGTAGGTGGCACAGACACTGTTGCTGCATTGATCGATCTGTAAAGCTCAATTGGTTCTCAAGGACTTCATTCATGTGCGACAGCTCTGCCAGGTAGCGAATTCACTAGTGACACCCAAAAAATTCTTTCCATATTTTGGGGAAACCGCAGCAGGTGCACAGACAACATAACCTCTCCCAAGCTGGAAAACCTTCACGAACAACTGCAGAGGTATTTATCTGGCTGTGAGAGGATACTCTCTTTAGTTCCAGCTCCCAGAGTAGCCTCTCGAGGTGGGACTTGGCAGCTGAGGTACACGGGTGCCGTTAGCCCTGCGTGATGCTGCGCGCCGTGGTCGGACCCAAGCCAGCCATCCATGGGCCTGGCTTTAGGGCCTTGCTGCTGGTTTGTTCCTTCACCTCCATGCTTGTGCGTGGCTGAGCAAAGCCACAAGGCTGAATTAGCCTTGGTCTGGTGACGGCCCCTGTGCACAGGGTACATCCCTGCACCTCAGCCGGTGCTACACGTCCGGGTGTTTCCAAGTTGCATGAGTCCCACGTTGCTTATTCACCCAGCTGCATGGCTGCAGCATGTCTTCTGCTGGTGATAGACGAGCTGGCCGATCCTCCCCGGCCGGGTCAGAGCCCATAACTCTGGCAGCTCCAGGCACCGGTGATGTTATCTCTCTCGCAGCCAAGCGCCAACATCAATTGTCCCTGTGGGATTTCATGGTAACCTTTCGTTTGGCTGCTGTCTCCATGCCTCATTACTGCTGCCGGCGGGGCTCCTATTTATGACTTCTGCACGCACGTGTGTGCCTCTTCCTCTGCCTTCCCGGCTGCTGCACCTCTGTGAAAGCACCAGCACTTTCTGCTGCCTGAACACGTACCCTTTGCTACTGGGGAGCTGGTGTGGGAAGAGGGAAGCAGTAAATCCACAGCCCCTGTCTCCATTTGGCCAGAGTTCTTGCTAAATTTCCCTCTGTGTGTCCTTGCAATGCTTTTGTGTTCTAAATCCCTGAAAGACTGACTTTCTTGGAAATCTGGCGTTTGAAAGGATCTTTACCTGCAATGCTTAGTGCTGCTTGCTCTTTCTGGAGCAGAAGAGCCACAAAACCACACTAGCAGTGCAGTGGCTGACACAATTCAGTGCTGCAGTGCATCAGAAAACTGGCACTTGCTCATGCTTTCCCATCCTGCCTAATGCCAGCTGGCTTATAATGTTGATTTTTTTTCTTCTGGCATTAGAATAAGATTTTCTGCGGGTGCAGGGCTTGCTCCTTGATGCAGATCCTGATCACAGGATTGATGGGATGTGTTGGGGGGAGGGGGGGTGTGCACAGGCATGCATGCAGGTTTGGGCTCTGTAGCGGCTGGGCTTACTGGGAACGCAGGAGAGCTGAGCTACCATTATCTGCTAGAGGAGTCTGGAGAGAGGCATGTACTTTTTTTGGAGCTGCTGGACCAAAATTTCAGCCTTGCCTCCACAAGCATTTATTCAGAGATTGTCTCTTTCCATGCCAGCACTTGGACTGAATACACCACGTAGCAGAATTGAGGCCTGATCAGTTTTGACAGTCCTCTAAAAGTGGTTCTGACTGTAATTTCCCTTAGCAAAGGATTTTCTCCTACACAGAGGTGGATGGGTTTGAAAAATGAAAAGGGGACTCTAACCCATTATTAGCAATGATATTCAAAAGTGATGTGCAAATCCCCTTCCTCAAAGTGTATTTATATATTATAATAGAGCAACTACTGAAAATACACCTGGGACCCCATGAAGAAAGCATGACATGGCATTCATCTATTCTCAGTATTTTTGCCATTAAAGCAGAGAGAATCCAAAGGGTACTTTCTATCATATTTTTAAAAATCAGTCATTTTAGTCAATTTAGTACAATTGCTGTAAAATCAGACTATGTGTTTTTTTTACTGAACTCGCAGGGTACCACAAAATAACTTCCTGAATGAGCTCATATAAATGCGATGCCTTTCATACTCGGTGCTCCATGGACTTGGAGAGGGTAATGTAAATGTTAACATAAAAGAGTATTCTACTGAATTGGAAGAAGCAAAAAGCTCTTCTCATTCTGGGAACATGCAATTCTAATATACGCTGCAATGAAAGAAAAATCTTGACTTTTCACATGAGATGTAACAGTATTCTGATTACACATTGGAACTGAACCCAGTTTCTGACCCTCTACTAGCTGTATGTAATCTATGGACAGCATCGTGTCATTCCTGGTTATATATTGTTCAGGGCATAGTGTGTTGCTTTCTGTGTAAGTACTGATGAACATAACGTGAAGCTGTACGTGGCTTTCCCTGCTCACAGACTGCAGAGGTAGTACAGTTCTGTTCACGTGTGCAACGCTGCAATGGCTCGTTTGCTGTTAGCCAGTCTTGACATTTAGCGTCGCCTTGGTGATTTTCTGGGTTCTGCAAAGTTAGCCTGAGCTTACAAAACATTGTCTTGGAAGTGGAAAAATTAATTTTCTGAAAAAAATACCGGCTAGATCAATGTTTATTCCTTATGTTGCTCTCTCCCAGTCCAAATCTGCCTTCCTGATTCAGCTGATAGGTAAGAACTTGTTCCTCATTTGGCATCATTGGAAGGCAGCGGATGGTATTTTTAAACCTCTCAGGATGCCGTTGTGTGCTTTTCTTTAACAGATCTTACCTGATTTCCGAAGCAGGGTAACACTGAGTTGTGTTCCAAGTTACCTGTTGTTTAAACTTGCCTCTGTCCCAGAACAAACGGACGCTCTGATCACTCCAGGCCCGTGCTCCAGCCGTGCCAGCTCCAGCTTTTCCAGAACCAACCATTTAGCTTGTTGGGAGGCCTCGCTGGAAGAACATGGCCAACCCGTAACTGATTTCCCATCACTTAAACAGCGT